>PVML01017263.1_pt1 | contig 196860 bp, 150 predicted proteins | sample 1853371 | NCBI WGS metagenome assembly PVML01 (sample SAMN08533508, study PRJNA380276) | Human gut metagenome, whole genome shotgun sequencing project. | isolation source: participant 1, chromium library | host: Homo sapiens | collected 2017
AGCTGGCTGTAACAGGATAATCGGAGCATTAAAATTTCCCCTTTACAAATCGTGAATAAAGTACTATGATAGAAAAAAATATCTTCAGGGCAGGGTGCAATTCCCTACCGGCGGTAAAGCCCGCGAGCCGAGAGGCATGATCCGGTGAGATTCCGGAGCCGACAGTACAGTCTGGATGGAAGAAGATGATAGTACAGTTGATTTTCAGATAAATGAATGTAGTATCGATGCTCTGAGATGGTAATCCATTTCAGAGCTTTTTTAATCTTAGTCGGAGTTCCATTTATCAATCACGGTAACCAATCCCCCCTGTAGATATTCTGCAGGGGATTTTTTATCTTAGTCGGAGAAGACTCCCACTTCTATAAATGGCGAGCAACAAATTTGTTTCAGTGGGAGTACAATCTCCGACTGAGATAAACGCTCCGCGAGGGCACACATTGTCCAGTGGACAATGGTTTTGTGCCGACCGGAACGAAGTGTAGAATGTGCAGTGATTCTGAGAAGAATATGTCAGCTTTCGCTGACCAGAATCACGCACCAAGTCTCACGTGCGTTCGACTTGAAATCTATCCTATCCCGCAAAAGAAATAAATTTGGAAAGAAGGAACATAAATGACAGATCAGAATTATATGCTCCGGGCTATTCAACTGGCGAAACAAGGAGAGGGCTGGACAAATCCGAATCCGATGGTAGGGGCAGTGATCGTAAAAAACGGTCGGATCATCGGAAAAGGCTATCACAAAAAATGCGGAGAGCTTCATGCAGAACGTAATGCGATCGCTTCACTTACGGAATCTGCGGAAGGTGCGACCATTTATGTCACACTGGAACCTTGCTGTCATTATGGCAAAACTCCTCCATGTACAGAGGCGATCATTGAGCAGAAGATCAAGAGAGTGGTGATCGGTTCCAGAGATCCGAATCCGAAAGTGTCAGGAAAAGGTATAAAGATGCTGCAGGAAGCAGGTATTGAAGTCATTGAGGATTTTATGAGGGAAGAATGTGACCGGCTCAATCCAGTATTTTTCCATTATATTACAACGAAGACACCTTATGTGGTGATGAAATATGCCATGACACTGGATGGGAAAATTGCGACGAAAACAGGTGCATCGAAATGGATCACCGGAGAAGCAGCAAGAGCGGAAGTACAGCATATGCGTCATCGGTATATGGGGATCATGGCGGGCATCGGAACGGTGATTGCGGACGATCCAATGCTAAATGTAAGGGTGGAAGGCTGGAAAAGTCCAATCAGGATCCTGTGTGACAGCGGGCTTCGGATTCCGCTGGATGGTCAGATCGTAAAAAGTGCAGGAAAGTACCGGACAATTGTGGCTTATGCAGATTCGGAAAATACAGAAGCGAAAAGAAAAAGATTACATGAAATGGGAGTTGAGACGATCTGCTGTCCGGATGAAAACAATCAGGTGGATCTTAAAAAACTGATGAAATATCTCGGGGAAGAAGGCATTGACAGTATTCTTCTGGAAGGCGGAGGCACCTTAAATGACAGTGCTCTGCGAGCTGGAATTGTGCAGGAAGTACAGGCTTTTATAGCACCGAAATTATTTGGCGGTATGAACAGCAAAACACCGGTGGAAGGCATCGGTGTCCGTTTCCCTTCAGAAGCAGTAAAGCTGAAATGTACCGATATCTGCCAGATCGGTGAGGATATCCGAATCACATGTCAGGTGTGTGGAAAAGAACAGGAGGAGTCATGTTTACAGGAATCGTAGAAGAGAAAGGAACAATCCGCTATATACAGCTGACAGGAGAATCCGGAGTTCTGGCAGTGAAAGCGAAAACAGTACTGGAAGGCACAAAGATTGGTGACAGTATTGCCGTAAATGGCATATGCCTGACCGTTACATCGCTTCAGTCGGATGGATTTACCGCAGATGTAATGGCAGAGACAATCCGAAGGAGCAGTCTTGGAAGCAGCAGGGCCGGAAGCAAAGTAAATCTGGAGCGTGCGATGGCTGCCGATGGCAGATTCGGAGGACATATCGTAAGCGGCCATATTGACGGAACCGGTGTGATCCGTTCCATGATCCGGGAAGAAAATGCTATCTGGGTATCGATCGGAACATCACCACAGATTTTGCATCTGATCGTAGAAAAAGGTTCCATTTGTATCGATGGGATCAGCCTGACGGTAGCGAAAGTGGATGAAACGGGTTTTCAGGTTTCGGTCATTCCGCATACGGGAGAAGAAACTGCACTTTTGGAAAAAGTGCCGGGTGATCCGGTTAATCTGGAAAATGATGTGATCGGAAAATATGTAGAAAGGCTGCTTGGCATTCAGAAAAACGAAGAAGAGAAAAAAGAATCCGGAATTACGATGGAATTTCTGGAGAAATTCGGATTTTAAGAGGAGGATATTTATTATGTCACAAAACAATCAGTACAATACCATTGAAGAAGCACTGAGAGATTTAAGGGAAGGAAAAGTCATTTTGGTTACCGATGATCCGGACAGAGAAAATGAAGGAGATTTGATCTGTGCGGCAGAATTTGCAACGCAGGAAAATATTAATTTTATGGCAACTTATGCGAAAGGACTGATTTGCACACCAATGAGTGCGGAAATTGCGGCAAAATTGAATTTTCCGCCGATGGTTGCTGAAAATACCGATAATCACGGAACTGCATTTACGGTGGCAGTGGATCATGCAGACACAACGACCGGTATCTCGGCAGCAGAGCGTTCTTATACGATCCGAAAATGTGTGGACGAGGAGGCAAAACCGGAAGATTTCAGAAGACCGGGACATGTATTTCCTCTTATTGCCAGAAAAGGCGGTGTTCTGGTAAGAAACGGTCACACAGAGGCAACGACGGATCTTATGAGAATGGCCGGACTGAAAGAATGCGGTGTGTGCTGTGAGATCATGAAAGAAGACGGTACCATGATGCGCACACCGCAGCTGTGGGAAATGGCAAAAGAACACAATCTGACCTTTATCACAATCCGTGATCTGCAGGATTATATGAGAGTACATGAAAAACACGTAAAAGAAGAGGCGGTTGCAGATCTCCCGACACAGTACGGTGATTTTAAAATTCATGGATATATCAATGATATTACAGGAGAACATCATCTTGCACTGGTAAAAGGTGAGATCGGAGATGGTGAAGATGTGCTCTGCCGTGTACATTCGGAGTGCCTGACCGGAGATGCATTTGGATCACTTCGATGTGACTGCGGTCTTCAGCTTCAGACCGCGATGCGTCAGGTAGAAGCAGAAGGCAGAGGAATCATTCTTTATATGCGGCAGGAAGGCAGAGGCATCGGTCTGATCAATAAGATAAAAGCATATGCACTTCAGCAGCAGGGATACGATACTGTGGAAGCAAATGTAAAATTAGGGTTTGCACCGGATCTTCGCGAATATTGGATCGGGGCACAGATTTTATCAGACCTTGGTGTAAAATCCTTGAGATTACTGACGAACAATCCGGATAAGGTCTACGGACTTGGCGGGTTCGGACTGAAGATCAATGAAAGAGTACCGCTGGAGATTCCGCCGCAGAAATATGACCTGAAATATATGAGAACAAAACAGGAAAAGATGGGACATATTTTCAAAGCGATCAATTTATGATGCCAGGGTCAAAAGGTCTAAATCCACATGAGCTTGCTCATAGGTGGATGAAAGACCTTGGGACCCGCCCCGATATGGAGCAGAACATCCAGTGGATGTTCGTTTTGCTCCGACCGAAGCGGAGCGTAGACATAAAAGTGGGATGATAATCCCACGATATGCGAATACCGGAGAGGATTGTGGGAGTGCGATGCACGGAACAATCCGTAGGCATCATAGTTGGGGACTTTTGACACTCACATCAATTTATAAAAAAATATTAAGTTCACAATAACAGGAGGAAAAATCATGAGACAGATCAATTTGGTAGAAGGAAAAGTAGTAGCACCGCAGGGAATGAAAGTCGGTATCGTAGCGGCGAGATTTAATGAGATCATTGTCAATAAATTACTGGGAGGTGCAGTTGACGGACTGGTAAGACATGGAGTCGAAGAAGAGAATATTACTGCTGCATGGGTACCGGGAGCATTTGAAATTCCTCTGACTGCACAGAAGATGGCGCAGTCCGGAAAGTATGATGCAGTGATCTGCGTGGGAGCAGTCATCCGCGGCGATACATCACACTATGATCTGGTGTGCAGCGAAGCTGCCAAAGGAATCGCACAGGTTGGACTTGCATCCGGAGTTCCGGTATTATTCGGAGTAATCACAACTGAGAATATTGAGCAGGCTATTGCACGTGCCGGAAGCAAGGCAGGAAATAAAGGATATGACTGTGCATTGTCTGCGATTGAGATGGTCAATCTGATGAAACAGCTTTAAGAATGAGGAAATAAAGGATGATAAAAACGATCATATTTGATTATGACGGGACGATTCACCAGACACTTGGAATTTATGAACCGGCATTTCGAGAAACTTATCAGTGGCTGACAGAACAGAAAGTCGCAGAAGAACAAAAGATAGCATCTTCAAAGATTGCCGGATGGCTTGGACTGAACAGTAAAGAAATGTGGGACACTTTTATGCCGGAACTGGATCAGAAATATAAAGATCAGGCAAGCAAAATGGTGGGCGAGCGGATGATCGAACAGGTCAGAAAACATAAGGCCGTGTGGTATCCGGGAGCAGCAAAGATGCTTACGACGCTGAAAAATCAGGGATATTATCTTGTAGTCCTGAGTAACTGTAAAACGGCATATCGAAAGGCACACTGGGAAGAATTTGGTATGAAACGATGGTTCGAGCGATTTTATGACTGCGAATCCTATGGATTTCGTCCAAAAACGGAGATTGTGCAGGATATTATCCGGGAATATCCAGGCCCTTATCTGGTGATCGGAGACAGAAAACAGGATCTGGAATGTGCCAGATCCTGTGGCAGTCTGTTTGCCGGATGTCTGTATGGATATGGTGATCAGGGAGAATTGGACGGAGCAGATTATCTTGCAGAGCATGTAGGGGATATACCAGAATTATGCCATTTGGTGTAAGTGTGATTGGGTAATGTCAGAAATATTTGTTGAAACCGTGTGATACGAATTTCGTTTTCATGCGGTTTTTTTTAAAAGGAAGTTAGATGAAACTAACAAAAGTATTCCTTTTCCTTTTATCAGAAAAACAGAGGATTTCAAATTGACCGTATCAAGGAGATATTATATAATAGGAATATTACAGTTTTACAGGAAAAATCATATAACCGTGCAGATAAAAGGGAGTAACTACATGCATTTTGAAAAAAGAACAGCCAGAAATCGAAAATATCGGAAATTTTTGCACAGCCGTCAGCAAAATCTGATGTTACTTGGAGTTTTCGTCTTTGTGATAAGCATCGTATGCGGCTGCAGTAACCAGAAGGAGCAGGAGTCGGATGGCAGTCTGCAGAAGATAACAGTGGGCATTGATAAATTTGAGCCGTATTCCTATCTTGACATGGACGGAAATTATACCGGCGTTGACATTGAGATCGCATCGAAAGTATTTCATGAACTTGGGTATGAACCAGATTTTAAGTTTATTACGTGGAGTGAAAAACACACCTGCCTTGCGGACGGTACGATAGATTGTATCTGGAGCTGCTATTCTATGAATGACCGGGAAAACGATTATCAGTGGGCGGGACCTTATCTGTACAGCCGTCAGGTGATCGCAGTTGCTTCTGACAGTGATATTCAGACATTCGATGATCTTCTAGGGAAGAATGTTGGAGTACAGGATACGACAAGAGCAGCTGAACTCTTTTTTCATACGATCGACTCTGCATTGCCGGAAGTAAAGCAGGTGAACTGCTTTGCGACAACGGAAGATATGTTTGCAGCACTTCGCAAAGGATATGTCGATGCGATTGCAGGACATGAAGCTTTGCTGAATGAACTTATTATAAATGGAAAGGGCAAATATCGATTATTGGATGAAAGTCCTTATATTTCAAAAATAGGCATTGCATTTCAAAAGGGGACGCATGAGGAGCTTACCCAGAAGATAAACGGGCTGATAAAAGAAATGAGTGAAGATGGTACGATTGGCAGTATTGCAGAAAAATATGGACTTGATGCGGAGAAAGTTGTGATAAGAGGAGGTTCCGATGAAAAGTAAAAAACGCCCGGGAATATCCGGAATCCTTTTGATCGTGTTGATTCTGGTCGGGATGATCGTATGGGGAATCTTTACGGGATTAGACCGAAGAGAGCTGAGTGAGACACTGGATAAGACAACTTTAGTTGCCAAAAATAAACTGCAGGATTATGATAATTATACGGCAAATGACAGGGTAAAAAGTCTGGTGCGGCTGTTGGATAAAACAAAGGAACTGGGCACAAATCTGAGTAAAATTAATAAATACGGACAGCAGGATCTGGATGAATACATTACGGAACAGAGACTGAGCGGTGTCTTTGTATCTGATAAAAATCTGAATGTAGTGCTTCAGGGACAGCAGAATCTGGATTCGGAAAATCTGTGGAACGAAATTATCGGCAAAGGTTATGTAAAAGAAGTTCTGGAACATCCGGAAGCAACCTACACAGAACGCATTACGGTGAACCGTGAGGAGTATGATCTTGCAGTTGTGCCGCGTCAGGATGCCGAAGGTCTGGTGATCGCCTATGCAGAAAAAAACAGCAATACACTGGATGATATGACACTGGAATCTGTTTTTTCAGATTTTCTGGTCAATATGCATGGTGTGATCATGGTATGCCTCGATGATACGGTTGTCAGTACCAATCAGGAAACACTGCTTGGAAAGACCATGCAGGAAATGCAGAAATATTACAACAGCAGCCTGGAAGGAAATGAAAGCGGGATCATCCGCATAAAACTAGATCATAAGATCTGGTACGGCCATAAAGATAAAATGAAAGAATATGCGATCTATATATTCTTTCCGGCATCACAGATATTTATGGCACGGACGGTTGTCTGTGGATTGTACACGGCTGTGGCAATTCTTGTATATCTGCTGTTTTTGCTGATCAAGAGTAATCTGGAAAAGGTTACGCTGAAACAGAGTCAGAAACGTATGAGGATCATCAATGCACTCGGTACAGCGTACGCATCTATCGTCCTGTTTGATCTGGAAAAGGATAAAGTAGAGATGATAAAGACTTCCGGGGATACTTCTATGCTTTCCGGAGATCAGATCTTATCCAAAAAGATTCAGCAAAATCATATAAATGAGATGCTGACATCTGAGTATCGGGAAGGTTTTCTGGAATTTATTGACATGGACACCGTGGCACAGCGGCTGAAGGGACAGCAGTCACTGACTTATACAAGCCAGATGGAAAAGGGCACATGGCTTCTTTCCGTGATCGTACCGCAGCGTTTTGACAGTGACGGGAATATCAGGGCAGTGTTGCTGGCAAACCGGGATATCACGAAAGAAAAAGAGAAAGAACTGGAGCAGGAGAGAGAGCTGAGAAATGCACTGGCAGCAGCAGAACATGCCAACAAAGCGAAGACAAATTTCCTGAACAGTATTTCACATGATATCCGCACGCCAATGAATGCTGTGATCGGATTTACAGCTCTGGCAACAACGCATATTGATAATAAAGATCTGGTGATGGAGTATCTGAAGAAAATAAGTATATCGAGCCGTCATCTCTTAAGTCTGATCAATGATGTGCTGGATATGAGCCGGATCGAGAGCGGTAATGTCAAACTGGAAGAAGTCAAAGTGCATCTTCCGGATGTCTTCCATGATCTGAGGGTTATTATTCAGGGCAGTATTGCGGCAAAACAGCAGGAGTTATATATAGACACGCAGAATGTGGTACATGAGGATGTTGTCATTGATAAGCTTCGGCTGAATCAGGTGCTTCTCAACATCGTTGGAAATGCAGTAAAATTTACGTCAGTCGGCGGTATGATCAATATCCGGGTCAGTGAAAATCCATGCAGCAAAGAAGGATATGCAAGTTATTCGTTCAGTGTGAAAGACAATGGCATAGGGATGTCAGAAGAATTTCAGGAGCATATCTTTGATGCATTTGCGAGAGAACAGACAGTTACAAAGAGCGGGATCCAGGGAACCGGTCTTGGAATGGCAATCTCCAAAAACATTGTCAATATGATGGGAGGAACCATCACAGTAAACAGTGAAGTCGGAAAAGGTTCTGAGTTTATTGTTTCTATCGAATGTAAGATTACCGGCGAAACGGTAAAATACAAATCGGTTCCGGAACTGCAGGGAGCCAGAGCACTGGTTGTGGATGACGATGCCAATACCTGTATGAGTGTCTGCAAGATGCTGCGTGATATAGAAATGCTGGCAGACTGGACTACTTCCGGTAAAGAAGCTGTACTGCGTGCAAAAGAAGCCTGTGAGATAAAAAAAGAATTCAAAACATATATTATCGACTGGCAAATGCCGGATATGAATGGTATCGAAACAGTCAGAAGGATACGAAAAGTGATCGGAAATGACACACCGATCATCATTCTTACTGCGTATGACTGGGCGGATATTGCGGAGGAAGCAAAAGAAGCAGGAGTTACTGCGTTTGTATCCAAACCGCTGTTTATGTCCGAACTCAGAGCAGCACTGACGCAGCAGACAGTCGGGACGGAAAAAGATGCAGCAGTTGAAAAGAAACATTATAACCATGCCGGAAAAAGAGTGCTTTTAGTTGAGGACAATGAACTGAACCGAGAGATCGCAGCTGCAATCATGGAGGAAGCAGGACTTATTGTGGATTCCGTAGAAGACGGAACAGATGCCGTGGAAAGAATGGGATCTGCAGAAGAATCCAGATATGATGCGATCCTGATGGATATTCAGATGCCGAAGATGGATGGTTATATGGCAACAAGAGAAATCCGCACACTTGACAACAATAAAAAAGCCAATATTCCGATCATTGCCATGACGGCAAATGCGTTTGAGGAAGATAAAAAGAAAGCTCTTGAAGCTGGAATGAATGCCCATATCGCAAAACCGATCAGCATTGATGCTATTATGGAGGTACTGGATCAGATCTTTGACAGAAGAAAATAAGGGGGAAGTTATGAAACAGTGAAGAACATAATGGTAAATCATAACAGGAAGGAGCAGGAGCAGTGTCAGAGAAAAAGAAGTTTACATTATATGCCGGAAGTGTGGCACTGTGCGTGTGCACTGCAGTTCTGCTTCATTATGTGTCGGTTGCAGATCCTTATCTGGAATCCGCCTGCCGTCTTTTAAGACCTTTTATTTATATAGGACTTTATGTGGTGTGGGCGATCTCTTTCCGGAAAAGGATTATCCAGAAAGAAATCCGTCGTTGCCTGACTGCAATCGCAGCAATGATGATTTTCTGGATGTTTATCCGGATGTGCAAATTTGAAATATCGGACGAGATGCCGACAGCCTGGCGATACGCCTGGTATTTTTACTATATACCTATGCTGCTGATCCCTACGGTCAGTCTTTATCTGGCCTTTTATATACGGCAGCCGGAGGGCTATAAATTACCAAAAAGACGATGGCTACTGTTTCTTCCTGCACTTTTTCTGATCGGAATTGTATTAACAAATGATATGCACCAGTTGGTTTTTACCTTTCCGAAGGGAAAACTTGGAGAAGTGTCTTCTTATAAAACAGGAGTTTATGGATATGGAAGAGGGTATTATATTGTAATCGCATGGGAGCTTGGATGTGCACTGGCGGCACTTTTGATCATTCTGTTAAGATGCAGGAAAATTAAAAATAAAAAAATGGGCTGGCTGCCTTTTGCCGCTTATGGAGTGGCGGCGGCTTACAGCATTGCTTATTATCTTGATCTGCCTTTCTGGAAAATAGTTTCAAAAGATATGACAGCCACATTGTGCCTTCTGTTTGCTTTGATCATTGAAAGCTGCATCCAGTCCGGACTGATCCCCTCCAATACAGGATATGCACAGTTATTTGCAGCATCTACCATTTCGGCACAGATCACAGACCAGAATGGAAAATGCATTTATCAGTCTCAGGGTTCTGAATATATTGCACCAAAGATCGCAAAACAGGTAATCCAAAGACCTGTCATGTCGGAAAATGGAATTCGGCTGTCAGGGAAACCAATCTGGGGAGGCTATGTCTTATGGAAAGAAAATCTCTCAGAACTACAGGAAATTTTAAAAGAGCTGGAAGACCGTAAAGAAGAATTAAAAGATGCAAATCTGATTGAAGAAGAAAATCTGAGAACAAAAAAACAAGTAGAAAAACTTTCCGTACAGAATCAGCTGTATGATAAAATACAGAAACAAACAGCAAGACAGAGTACGCTTTTGGCGAAATTCATGGAAGCATATGCCATGGAAGAAAATGAGAAGGAAAGAAAAAAAATATTAGGGAAAATTGTTGTGATCGGAGCCTATATAAAAAGACGCAGCAATCTTATCCTCATCGCAGAGCAGAGTGCAATGTTTCCGATAAGAGAGCTGGAATTATGCTTCAGGGAAACGATAAGGAGTCTGGAATGGAATCATGTGGAAGCAGCTTTTGTCACTTCTCTGGATGAAATCCGAAGTGAGGATGCCATGCAGATTTATGATTTTCTTGAGGCAGTCATTGAAGAATCACTCGAAGATCTGTCGGCATTCACCCTGAATCTCAAACGCAGGGATGAAGAGATCCTTATGTCTTTGAGTGTGGAATGTAAAACAAATCTGCAAAAAGTTGCCGGACGATACCAGGCTTATGCAGAGCAGGATTTTGACGGTGCATGGCTGCTTTCCCTGGTACTGAAAGGGGGTCATGATGAATGATGAAAGCATTTGGAAGCTGTCCGCCGGAATATCGGATCATGGCAGTCTGGATTTTCATTTTTCTGACATTGCTGTATATGATTCTGCTCATCTGTGAGGGAACGGGGGAAAGAAAAAAAAAGGCGATGCTGCAGGACAGTCTGTTGCTTATAGCTGCTTTCCTGATAACGTCCGGGTTATGTGTGCGGCGGGGAGTTTATGGAGAAGAGGATTTCATGGTATTCTTAAAAATGCCGTATGGAATCCTGATCATTATGGGGATCTGCGGATTTTTATTTGCGGGAATACAGGCATTTGGAATTTATAAACGTCGTACAAACTGTCTGAGGGAAAATGCGATTCAGGAAAGTCTGGACAATTTGCCGAGCGGAATCGGATTTTTTGACAGGAACGGAATGCCGAAACTGATGAACCGGAAAATGTATCAGCTTTGCCGGAATCTGGCAGGCAGGGATATCCAGAACATCACAGAATTGCGGGAAGCACTGAGACGGCCTCTTAAAGATCATGTATTTTATGATTTTGATCTGAAAGTATACTGCTTTTCAGACGGAAGCGTATGGAAATTTTCAGAGAAAGAGATCATTACGGCAGGTGGAGATCGATTTTCTCAGTTCCTTGCTTCAGAAGTATCAGAATTATGTCAGAGCAAGGCATTGTTAAAAAAAGAAAATCAGAAGCTTCAGGAAATGTCGGCGGCTATGAAAGCACTTTCCAAAAATGTCGTAACTCTGACCAGAGAAGAAGAGACATTATCTATGAAAATGAGAGTGCATGATAATCTGGGATACAGCGTGCTGGCAACACAGCGAATGTTGATGCGGGAATCCGAAGAAGATCGTGATATGTTTCTCTCGCAATGGAAGCAGACATTAGACCTGCTGAATAAGGATAATGAGTCTGTTGAAGGAGAACAGCTGCACAGGCAGGTGCAGGAAAGGGCGAAAGTTCTGGGAGTAAAAATCATTTATACAGGAGAAAAAGTCTGGGAATCTCATATATCTGAACTGATGGATATCATACTTTTAGAGGCACTTTCCAATTGTGTCCGCCATGCAGGAGCAAGCGAACTGTATGTGAAATTCAGTATTGAAGAGCAGGAGTGGGTCATGGTGCTCACGGATAATGGACAGAAACCGGAAAAAAACATCAAAGAAGGCGGAGGGCTATCCGGTATACGAAAAAGGGTGGAGCAATGTGGAGGCAGCATGAGGATCACTGCAGCCCCACGGTTTTCGATAACCGTTAAGCTTTTAAGGGAGGTGCGGAGATGATACGGGTACTTATCGTGGAAGATCAGCGTATGGCAAGGGAAGATATGGAAAATTATATTCAGTCCAGTGGGAGATACTCTCTGGAAGCTTCCATCACAAATGCAGCTATGGCAGAAACTGTGTGCAAACAGAGCAGGTGTGAACTTGTCCTGATGGATGTCTGTACAGAGGATGATGAGAGCGGTCTTGTGGCAGCAGAGCAGATTAAAAAAACGATGCCTCAGATAAAGATAATTATCGTGACTTCTTTAGCAGAGTGCAGTTTTATTGAGAGGGCACATAAAGCAGGAGTAGAAAGTTTTTGGTATAAAGATGCCGGAAAAGAAGAGCTGCTGGAGGTTATGGACCGCACGATGAAAGGAGAGAGTGTCTATCCGGACGCTCCGCCGACGGTGATGATCGGAACGGCGAAAAGTTGTGATTTTACACAGGGGGAACTGGCTGTCCTGCGATTAGTGGTGGAAGGAGAATCCTACAAAAAAATCGCAGAGAGTTTGTGCATATCACCGGAGACAGTAAAATGGCATATTAAAAATATGCTGCAGAAAACAAATTTTGATTCCAAAACAAAACTGGCGGTAGCTGTTACAAAGAAAAATCTGATTATAAACGGATTTTAAAAAATGAAAAATCCCATTGCTTTCCTGATAGTGAGGCAATGGGATTTTTTTGCAAAAGTACATTTTACTACCCATCTGGGTAGTGCTTAAGTCTCAAAAAACAGATATCATAGTAGTATGTAAAAGTGAAACGAGTGTAAAAAACAGGGAGGGAACAGAGTGTGAGAAAGGTCGTTATCGATATGCAGAATTATTTATTTTCGGATGCCATAGCAAAGGTGCTCAAATCCTATGATTCTGATTTTTTTATTGAGATGTCAGACACACCGGATAAAACAGCAGAATTATGCAGAGTCATTCAGCCGCATATTCTGATGATGGAAATTACAGGTCAAGCATTGTGGTCATTAAAAGAACGTCTGGCAATCTGCCGGGAAGTGCGTAGGTATGCTCCAAACTGTAAATTTATTTTTACAGTAGATGAGAAAGCAAATGCAGAGACCGCAAAAAAAGTAGTAGAATGTAAAAAAACGGGTCTGATCGACTGTTTCATTTACAATACCATTTCATCCAGCTATATGACTGCAGTTCTGGACAGTCTGTAAGCTGCAGTCCCGGAAGGAGAAAAGATAAACATGAGATCTGTTATGAAAAGGATCTGCCTGTCTCTGGCAGTGATCGCAGTCCTGATCTTTACAGGGTGCGGGCAGAAAAAAACGAAAGATCCGATCACTGTCACATTGTGGCATGTATATGGCGGACAGACAGAATCACCCTTAAATGATCTGATTGATCAGTTTAACGAAACGATAGGAAAAGAGGAAAATATATGGGTACAGGTTGGCAGTGTTACGAACACGAATACAATACATGAAAATGTACTGGCATCTGCATTTGGAGATCCGGGAGCTTCCGAACTGCCGGATATGTTTGTTTCCTATTCGAAAACTGTTTTGGCTATGCCGGATGACACCGTTCTTGTAGATTACTGCGATTATTTTACGAAAGAAGAACTGGACGAGTTTATTCCTGCTTTTCTGGAAGAAGGTGTCATTCACGACAGACTTTCTATTTTGCCGGTAGCAAAATCAACGGAAGTTATGTTTGTCAATAAAACGGCATTTGACCGTTTTGCAAAAGAAACAGGGGCGGATATCGAAGATTTAAGAACATGGGAAGGGCTCTTTGCGATGTCAGAACAATATGCTGAATGGACAGATAACAAGACACCAAAGATCCCACATGACGGAAAGAATTTTTTTGTTCATGATTATCATTTTAACTATTTTCAGGTAGGCGTAGAGTCATTGGGCGAAAATTTCTTTAAAGGAGAAAATCTGGCTTTTGGACCGGAATTTGAAACGGCATGGGAGCCTTATGCAAAAGCGGCACTGTCCGGAGGTGTATGGCTTCGCAGCGGTTATGCGACAGAACCTTTACGCACGGGAGATTCCATCGTGTCAGTGGCTTCCTCTGCCAGTGTTCTGTACTATTCTGACGAAGTTGCCTATGAAGATAACACATCAGAAAAAATAGAGATTGTCGCCATGCCATGTCCTGTATTTTCCGCAGGGGAAAAGATGGTCATGCAGCGGGGGGCCGGTATCTGTACTGTAAAATCCACACCGGACAAAGAAAAAGCCTGCATCACCTTTCTTAAATGGCTGACAGAAACCCGGAAAAATGTGGAATTTGTAACCAGCCTTGGATATATGCCGGTAAAGCAGGAGGCTTTTGATGCCTGCCTTCCGGAAGCGATCAAGGAGCTGAGTGATCCGATGTATGTCTCGCTTTATCAGGCTTTTCTGGATACGCAGGAGAATTATACATTTTATACGGCTCCGCAGCTGGATTCCTATCTGGATCTGGAAACAAGGTTTGAAGAACTTGTCAGGAAAGTATTGTCAGTAAAGCGTCAGCAGTGCATAAACAAACCGGAAAATATAGATAAACTTGTCAAAGAGACATTAGCGGATTTCAAAGTGGCATACACACAATAATGTCTGACCGGATGAATCAGAAGAGGCGACGGGCGTATGAGGAAAAAGAGAAAAAATTTATGGAAAATCATAAAAGGAATAAGGAAACAAAGCATCTGTATGCAGCAAAGACTGATTGTTTACTGGTGTGTAGTGATTCTAACCCTTTTTTCGGCAGCAGTTCTGTTGATGAGTATTTTGGGAGTCATTCCGGGAATGGATTTGAAAGTAGGGGAAATGTTGTCTGCCCAGCAGAAAAATACGGTGTCTGCCATGACAGAGCAGACCGACATTATGATGGCGAGAAGCATTTCTCTATCAGAAGAAATCACAAAAGAGTTAAGTCAATACTTGACAGCCAATGGAAAAGCATTCTCCGATTTAAATGACAATCCTCAGTTAATTATGGATTTGGAGGCAACTTTGTATTCTTCACTGAGATCAGCACTGGATGTGAAGTATTGCAGCGGAGTTTTTGTTATATTAAATGCAACGGTAAATACGGAAACGGAGTACGCAGACACATCACGCATGGGAATCTACCTGCGGCTGTCTGATTTAAAGGCAGTAAATACAAGCAAACAGCACGTGGTTTTTTTCAGGGGAAATGCTTATATTGCAAGGGCAGAGCAGGTACAGCTCCATAACCGTTGGAATTTAGAGTTTGATACATCTGCATTGTCAGGCTATGAACAGATCATGAAATTTAAAGGAAACCGGCTGGCAGAGAGCTGTCTGTGGACCGATCGGCTCAAACTGAAGGATACATGGGAAGATGTACAGCTTTTATATGTGCCGGTTTTAGACAGCACCGGAAAAGTGCGGGGGCTGTGTGGTATGGAGATGAGCAATCTATATTTCAGACTTTCCTATCCTATGGTAGAAGGATCCTATGGAAATATGGTGACAGTAGTGGCTCCAATGGACGAAAAAGGGAAAATTTATCTGGATAAAGCAATGTTCGGGGACACAAAAGACACCCATCTTTCACCAACCGGAACGATGACCGTGAAGAATGGAAAGCATTATAACACTTATTCCGCTGCTTTCAGAAAGTATATAGGCAGGCATGAACTGCTTAACCTGAAAAGCTGCAATGGAATGCCGCTGGCGGTACTGACATTGATGTCCGAAGCGAATTATGAAAAATTAACAGCAGAAAACAGAAGAGCCTGGATTACCGGTACGTTGATCTTTCTTTTTCTCCTGTTGCTTCTTTCCATCACTATGTCCAACCGTTTTGTAAAACCGATTTTGCGGAGTTTAAAAGCACTGCAGGATGATACGCTGACAGACGGGAATCTGTCGGGAATTTCAGAAGTGGATGCACTGGTTGATTTTATGCAGACAAAAAGAAATACAGAAAAACTGGAAAATGGCGGAATTCCTCCGAATATAGAAGAAATGCTTAAAGCATTTGCCTTGCGTGTGGAAACGCTGACTCCGGCAGAAAGAAAAGTTCTTCAGTATTATATTGAAGGATATACGATCCAGGAAATAGCTTCGCTGCTTTATATCAGTATTGGGACGGCGAGAAAGCATAATACAAACATGAACCGAAAACTGGGAATAACAGCCAGGGAAGAATTAATGCTTTACATAGACCTGTTTCGTAAATGCAATCAGCTGGATAAGCTGACATACACCCGGACAAAGTAAAAAAGAGTCGTACAGACTCTTTTTTTATTCCCGGATAAAAAATGAGAAATATCTATATATAGTTTTCGCAAAACAAAAAAACCAACATATAGTATACTAATCATTCGTATTTTGGAAAATCAGGCTAAAAATACGAATGGCGACCATATCATTTATTTTCTGGATCTGTTATGCTTTCATCACAGGAAAACGGAAAGCAAAACCAGACGAAACCAGAAAAGCAAACAAAACAAAAAAAGGAAGGAGAAATTTACTATGAAAAAGTATGAAATCTTAGGAGGAAATTTACCGGTTGTTGTATGTGAATTATCAGCAGGAGAATCCATGATCACAGAAAGCGGAAGCATGAGCTGGATGAGTCCGAATATGAAAATGGAGACAATTTCCGGAGGCGGAATGAAAAAAATGTTCGGCAGGCTGATGTCAGGTGATTCTATGTTTCAAAACAGATATACCGCAGAAGGTGCAGACGGAACGATTGCATTTGCATCAAGTTTTCCGGGAGCGATCAAAGCACTGGATATCAGAGACGGTCATTCTATGATCGTGCAGAAGAGTGCATTCCTTGCTTCAGAAGAAGGAGTGGAACTGTCCATGCATTTCCAGAAAAAATTAGGAAAAGGTATGTTTGGCGGGGAAGGTTTCATTATGCAGAAACTGAGTGGAAATGGAACTGCATTTGTAGAAATTGACGGGCATGCCGTGGAGTATGAGTTGGATGCCGGACAGGAAATCCTGATCAGTACAGGGTATTTGGCAGCAATGGAAGAAACCTGTACAATGGATGTTGTAGCAGTAAAAGGCGTAAAAAATATGCTGGTCGGCGGAGAAGGCATTTTTAATACCGTTGTCAGAGGACCGGGTAAAGTGATCTTACAGACAATGCCGATCAGTAAGGTGGCAGAATTACTGACTCCGTTTTTTACAAAAAATAAGTAAGGGAAGGAGCGAGAGTTATGAAGAAAAAATGGAATTTATTATTTTTGTTTGCATTTATTGTTAGTATGATAACACTGGCTGGCTGTGGAAAAACGGCAGGAGAGGCAAGTCCGTATGAAGGAAAATGGATAGCAGTGTCCGCTCAGATGATAGGAATGTCTGTCAGTGTGGATGAAACCTTTGGGGGAGCTTTCGAATTTGAGGTAAAAAATGGCGGAAAAGTTTCTTTTTCAGTAGGAGAAGTTACCGGAAATGGAAAATGGTCTGCAAAAGATGACAAGTTCAGCTTAACTATCGAAGGAGAAGAAATGGTCGGAACCATCGGAGAAAACAACATTTCTTTTGACGATATGCTCGGAATGGGAGTAAAAGTGATTTTCGCAAAGGAAGGAACGGATGCCATGAATCCGGCTCTCTATCTGACAAAGGAAGAGAAAGTGGTCATAGGTGAGTGGGCTGCTGAAAGTGTGGAAGAACTTTTAGGAGACGGACCGCAGACATCTATGGAAGGCGTAGAGAATATCAGTGATGCACTGCGTCTTAACTTCAAAGATGACCGTAATGTAGCAGTTGTTTATAAAGGCGAGGAGATTGGGACATTCCCGTGGTCAGTTGCAATGGGCTACTGTATGATCGAATCAGAAAATCCGTCTCTTTCCGTAACGATCAATGACGATGATACTTTGAAAGTAGATTACAGCGATGACGAAGATTACTATACATTTCATTGTGTGAAAAGTGACAGCAAATAAATGAAAAAGACATAAATGGTGAAGGGAGGGAAGAGCCCATGAAAAAGAAAATGTGGTTTGTGCTGTGTATCATGACAAGTGTCCTGCTGACAACTGCCTGTGGAGAGAAAAAAGAACCTGGAGAAGAAAAAAAAGAAACAGCTGTGCAGACAGAAACAGCCGTGCAGACAGAAACAGAATCTGATCAGGACTTCCAGGGCAGGGAAAGTCTGAAACTTGGTTTATTTACTGTGTATTATCCGGAAGAATGGAAGTACGACAAAGAAAGAATGCAGGAAGATGATGATTACTCTTACGTCAGATTTTTTGACGGAGAAACAGCAGATGATTCCGGGAACAGCATTTATATAGAAGCAACAAAAGAAGATGCATATAAATACCGGAAGGGTCTGATTGCCTTCGGTGTGGATTTAAAGGAATATGCGGAAGGAAAAGCAGAGACTGTATCAATAGGGAATGCAGAATATGCGGTAATGCCGGAAAATGATTCCGGAAGGTGCACGTATATGTATCGCCATGAGCAGTCAGGTACGTCTTATGATATCAGAGTAGAAGGAGAGGCAGCAAGTGATTCTGTCAAAGAATTGCTGGAAGGCATTGTGATGGAATTAAAAGATGAAGGAAATGAAGACGCACCGTGGCCATGGGAGGGAGAGCCTGTTGAGCCTGTATTGACAGAACAGATGGTAGGTTTTTATACGATCGTTCCGGAATATATACCATTTAAAGAAGCACAGGGTGTCATGCAGATTATGGATCACCAGTTTGTAAAACATGACGATCAGGTATACCATTTGCTGGAGAATAAGCTGGATACTTACAAGTATTCAGAAAGTGGACTCGAATTTGTTTCCTCAATGGAACTGGAAAGAGATTGTGAATATCTCTCAGGGGACAACAGCGGAATGCTGTATCTTTCACCGGGAATCCAGGATGTGATTGGTGTAAAAGACGGCAAAAAGGTGCTTCAGACAACGATAGACGGCGATTTGAATATGCATCCGTCCGGAGAATGGGGAATCAGTTTCTGGGTGAACAGCGATACGCAGAAGATTGCGAATCAGGGCGGTAACCTGACAGCTGAACCGTGGATACTGACCGGATTAAATAAAGATGATGAACACAAGGGACCATTTTCTATGATAGATGACGTCCAGATCACAAATGACCATATTATGGTTGCCGGTTCCATGGCTGCGGAAGACGGAGGCACAAAAATTATTGTCTATGATTATGAAGGCAATCAGCTTTTGGAATTAGGCGGAGCAGACATTGGTTCTCCAGACAGGCTTGGTTCCATCACGGGCATGGCAGAAACAGAAAATGGTTTTGTAGCGGCAGACGGAAATATGCGGGAAATACAATTCTGGGCAAAAGACGGAACCCATGTGGGTGCCATTTCTACAGATGATATATTTGGCGTTAGTTATCCATGGCTGGAAGATATGCAGCTTTTAGATGATGGCTCTCTTTTGATCCTGTTGACACAGCAGCGAGAGGACGGATCAGCAAATGAACTGATGTTTTTCAGACTGACAGGATTCTGAAAAAAGCAGAAAGATTATAATTATACTTTTTAGTGCAGTTGATTTTCAAAAGGAGGAAAAGAAGATGAAAAAAGGGTAGAATATTGAGACTGATGTTCATTCTGGCAGTGACAACTATTATGATCGCTGCAACAGCAGTGGTTGCAAGTGCAGCGACAGTTAACAAAAATGATGCAGATTATAAGTATTCCAAGACATACGACAACGGTGTGAAGATATCCTTTACAACAGATGTTTTCGGCAAGAAGGTTGTTGACGACAGCGTTTTTTGCAGAATAGAGCTGCCAGATGGTGCAAACTATAAAGAATTTAGTGTCTCTAACGAAATCATTAAAAGTGGTAAAGCTTTCGTAGATTACACGCACCTAAGAGACAGATATCCAGGAGAAATCGAACAGAAGTGGGTGACCAATGGGAACGTTTCATACGGAATGATTGGATTAACAAGTGCAAGAGGCGGCCTGTACACAGGAACCTTTAAGCTGAAAGTTTATGTAGAAACTCCAGATAAAGATGAAATGATAGAAGTTGCATTTCTCAGCGATTTCGCAGCTCGTCCAGTTGATATGAAGATTACTACGTATCCTAACAAATTCAATATCAACTCAATAAATGTAAGTGCTGCAGACAGCGGAAGAACTTCTCGTCTGGAAGTAGTTGGAGTAAACAAAAATTTTGCAACAATTATAAATGGCTGGAATGATGGCAAGTGCATTAAAGCAAAAGGAATGAAACCTAAAAAGAAATACACTTTCAAGTTCTATGGAAAACTAAAAGTAGATAATCCTGCTCTTGATGCACCTGACGGTATAACTGTTGAGGGAAATCCGGCGGTATTCAAAAATGTTGAAATGGGACCTGCAGTAAAACCGGTAATCAAGTCCATAAAAGTTTCAAATGTAAAGGTAACAAAGTATTTCAATTACAGCGAGTGGAGATATAAATATAAGACAAAGTTCACAGTTACCGTAACTCTTGGCAAAAAGCCAAAAGGTGCCAAGGGTATTCAGTTGACAACAACTGTTCAGGGAATTTCCTCATATAAGACAATTAAAGGAAAAAAGAACACCTTCACAGCGAATTTTAATTGGGATGCACCGGTAAGCTTAAAGGGCAGAACAGCAAGCTTCAAGGTTAAGACTTACAACAATGCCAAGTACAAAGCTTACAGCTATGACTCAAAGCCTAAGAAGTTAAAGATCAAATAGGCATAGTATACAGATCTACCGGAAATATGTCATCTGATGTGAAAGTCACAGTTATGGAAAAATGTCAGTAAAAATTCCTATGGAAAAAATAAAACATATATTCCATAGAAGAAAAGTAGGAGAACGAATATAATGATCCCAAGTTGTTTGAAGGAGGAGATCATTATGAGTAGTCAAAGAAAGGCAGAAGCTGCGACATCAGAGAATATCGTAACAACAGAGACATCCAGTCTGAGTGATCTTTGGAAAAAAGAGGATTGGCTGGCAGTATGGATCGGATTTATCATTATCGCGATCGGTGCAGTTGCAGTACTTACAGGAGCATTTGATTTTAATGCCGCAAAATTCAGCACCTGGGGTCATGGAACAAGTTTTTTTGAACAGGTAAACGCAGGATTTTTTGGAAAACTGCTTCTGACAGTGGCGGTACTTGGAGTACTGTTTACCGTTGGAAACCACTTCAAAGGTGTATCGGTAAAGAAATACCTTCCGGCATTTCTGGGACTGTTTCTTCTGGCAGTTCTGGTAAGATTTATCAGTGCTGAGTATACATTGAACCGTTATCTGGAATGGGCATTTTTTGCAATCCTGATCGGAATTCTGGTATCCAACACCATCGGAGTACCGGCATGGCTGAAGCCGGCGATCCAGACAGAATTTTATATCAAAGTCGGACTGGTGATCATGGGATTTTCCGTACTGTTTTCCAATATTGTTAATTTTGGACTTTACGGACTGGGGATTGCATGGATCGTAACACCGATTGTCATTCTTTTCATGTGGTGGTTCGGAACCAAGGTTTTAAAAATTGACAATAAACCGTTTGTCATTACCCTGGCAACCGCAACCTCTGTGTGCGGAACGTCCGCAGCGATCGCAGTCGGAGCAGCAAGTAAAGCAAAGAAAAATGACCTTTCACTTACTGTATCTATATCAATCATTTTTACAGTACTGATGATGGTAATTGAGCCGGTGCTGATCCGTGTAACTGGTCTTGGAGAGCTGATAGGCGGTGCCCTGATCGGTGGTACTGTCGATTCAACCGGAGCAGTAACCGTAGCAGGTACTGCACTTGGTGAAACAGCACAGACGGCTGCAGTCCTTGTAAAATCCATCCAGAATATCCTGATCGGATTTATCGCATTTGCAGTTGCAGTATTTTTTGCAACAAAAGTTGAAAATAACGGAGAAAGCAGCAGAAAAATCGGGGTATCCGAAATCTGGTACAGACTTCCGAAATTTATCCTTGGATTTTTTGCCGCTTCCTTAATCGCATCTTTTATAGCAGTTCCGGCATTCGGAAAAGAGACGGTTTCATCCATTAACAGTGTACTGGATCAGTATAAAAACTGGGCATTTGTTCTGGCATTTACAAGTATCGGACTGGAAACAAATTTCCGTGAGATCAAAGAACAGTTCCAAGGCGGAAAACCACTGACACTTTATGTGGTTGGACAGTTGTTTAACATTGTTCTGACTTTTGCGGCAGTATATCTGCTGCTGAGCGGAAAATTCTTCCCGCTGCCAAATCTGGCATTATAAGGAGATGCAGACTATGAAGAAAAAAACAGGAAAAAAGAAAAATCTGTTTTCTGTCGTAAATTATACCGTTCTGGTGCTGACGGTCATTGCAGCCGTTTATATCATGGCAAATGGTCTGGGATTGATCGACAGCCTGGACTTTGGAGCAGGGGCATATTATTATGCGGACATTCCACAGTTTGCAAAATATGTAGATGGATCTTACTACAAATCACCGGTTTCCATGTGGGTGCTCATTACACTGTTCCTGATCTGGGGATTCTTCATGTATAAACTCTGGGGATGGATTGAAAGAAAAGATAAGTAAAAATAAGGTGAAAGAAAAGCCTGTCGCAGAGTATGCGGCGGGCTTTTTCAATTCGCAGATATTGATTGGGAGAAAAAGGTTGCCTTGGAGGTATTTTGTCGTTATCATAAAAAAAACGGCAATTTTTCAGATTGCCGATTGATGCAGGAGGAACGGAAATGCTGCCAGGACAGAAGAAACAAAAACGTTGACAAACATCACACAGAGAGTTATCGTAACTACATAAAGGTTCTGAAACAAATCTAAATTCATTGCCGTTCGGCAGGAAAATCCAGAAAAGAGACCTGCACGAAGCGGCAGAAACAGGAATCATGCAACCATAGCAGCTTCGTGCCCAAAACAGAAGAAAAGGAGCGAAGCCTATGGGAGAAAAAGACATTACGGAAAAAATATCAAATCGCTGATGGAAATACAGCATGTAGATGAAGTGCTGAAACTTTTGCAGGTCATGACCGGAGATGCAAGGTATAAAAGAATTTTTGGCAAAAAGAAGGAAGGGGTGCACAGTATGTGTGATGTAGCAGAAAGATTAGAAAAAATGGGATGGGAGAAGGGACAAATGGAAGGAAAAATAGAAGGAAAAATACTGGTATATAAAAATCTGCGCAGGGAAGGATTTGACGAGAAAGAAGCCAGAAGACTTACAGAGCTGCCAGAAGATATAACTCTGGAACAGTAATATTGCGGTGGCAGAACGGATAGTAAAATGAGCGTGGTTATTACTTTTCGCAATTGAAGCAGGGGACTTACCTGATTTGGTTAAATAAAAATTTACAACCACCCATCTAGTGTGATAAAATGTGAAAGAATTATGATGAAAAATGTCGAAAACAGGAAAATTTCAATGAATCATAGAAGAGAGGAAGTACAAATGATCACTGTAAAAACTTATCGAGGACATATTCGCAACTGGAAGGAACTCTGTGCAGAGCTGGAGATTGATCCGGCACTGCCAAGAGAAGAAAAAGAGCAGGAAATTCTGGTAAAAGCATACCAGAAATGGGGAGGCGAGATGGCAGACCATATCTATGGTATGTTTGCTTTTGCCCTGTGGGATGAAGAGGAGAAAAAGCTGTTCTGCTTAAGAGATCAGTTTGGAACAAAACCGTTCTATTATTACCAGACAGAAGACGGTGAACTTCTGTACGGCACCATGATCCGTGACATCATCGGACAGCCGGGATTTAAAAAAGAGCTGAATGAAGAGATGCTCCAGATCTATATGAGCCTGACCTATGGTGCAGGTGAGGATACCTTTTTCAAAGGTCTGAAAAAGCTTCTGCCGGGATGTTATCTGATCTGGAAGGATGGAAAAGTGGAAATTCACAGATACTGGACTCCAAAGTTTCAGCCGGACGAGAGCAAATCTCTGGAAGACTGGGCAGATGAGATCCATTCTACGCTGAAATCCATCATGCCGGAAGTAAAGACAGAGGACGAAACCGTAGAATCTTTCCTGTCAAGTGGTGTGGATTCTTCCTATGTACTGGCAATGTCAGATGCAAAGATGTCCGATTCCTGCGGTTATGATGAAGAACGATTTGATGAGTCACGTCTTGCAAAAAAGACAGCGGAACTTCTCGGAAGAGAACATTCTGTCTGCAAGATCACACCACAGCAGTATTTTGATATTGTACCATATGTTATGTACAATATGGAACAGCCGCTTGGAGATGCATCTGCGATCGTATTTACCATTGCCTGCAATGCAACCGCAGAACACACGAAAATTTGCTATTCCGGAGAAGGTGCGGATGAATTCTTTGGTGGTTACAATATGTACCGCAATGCAGAACGTTACGGTGAAAATCTGAAGACATTTTATGTCGGCAATACAAACATCATGAAGGAAGATGAAAAGAAGAAAATCCTCAAACACTACAATCCGGAAGTTCTTCCGATCAATCTTACGCATGAAATCTACAAAGAGACGGAAGGTCTTGATCCGCTTACAAAAATGTCCGATGTTGATATTCAGATCTGGCTGGAAGGCGATATCTATCTGAATGTAGATAAGATGAGTACCGCAGCAGGGCTGGAGATCCGTATGCCGCTTACAGACCGCCGGATCTTTGATATTGCATCAAGAATGCCGTCCCGTTTTAAAGTCAACGAAGAGCAGAACAAAGTGGCATTCCGTACCGCAGCAGCAAAAGTACTCCCGGAAGAGATCGCATTCCGTAAGAAACTGGGATTCATTGTGCCGATTCGTATCTGGATGGCCGATGCAAGATACAATCAGGATGTACAGCGTCTGTTCCACAGTGAGATCGCAGAGAAATTCTTTGATGTAGATGCGATCAACGAGATTTTCGATGACTATGTAGGAGGCAATTCCGATAACTGGAGAAAAGTATGGACGATTTATACCTTCCTTGTATGGTATGAAGAATATTTTGTAAAAAGATAATCCTTAAATAACATTTTTCCCCCTGTCTTCTGGTAAAAGCAGAAATGATAAGCTGGTTTTATCAGAAAAAGAAAGACCTGTATTAAATGGAAAAACTCCATGAAATACAGGTCTTTTGACTCTGGCATCCTATTGTGTTTTCAGGATTTTGTTTTTTACATTCTTTTACTTCATAGAAGCTACTTTATCGAACTCATCCTGAACTTCTCTGGAAGGAGCCGGTGTCAGGAGACTTACGATTACGTTTACTGCAAGACCAAGAAGGAATGCAGGAAGCAGTTCGTAAATACCAAGTGCACCGCCCATCGGACGGATCAGAAATTTCCATACAAATACCATAACGCCGCCGCTGACCATTCCGCAGAGAGCACCCTGGAATGTGGAGCGTTTCCAGAACAGTGCCAGCAGAACAAGCGGTCCAAAGGAAGCACCAAAGCCTGCCCATGCAAAGGATACGATCTGGAAAACAGAACTGTCCGGGTTACGTGCGATAAATACACCGATCAGTGCGATAACAAGAACGGTGATACGTGCGATCAGCATACCGGTCTTTTCGCTCATGTCTTTCATAAATACTTCTTTCAGAATGTTCTGAGAAGCACTAGAAGAAGCAGCGAGCAGCTGAGAGTCCGCAGTTGACATGGTAGCTGCCAGGATACCGGCGAGGATCAGCCCGGCAATGATCGTTGCCAGAACACCATGTTTGGAGATCAGATCTGCAACAACCAGAATGATGGTTTCCGGATCTTTTAAAGTCGGCAGGACACCGGCTTTTGTCATAGCATTTCCAATCACACCGATAAATACGGAAACAGCCATGGAGATCACAACCCAGACGGTTGCAACTCTTCTGGAGAGTTTCAGTTTGTTTGCATCACCGATCGCCATAAAACGAAGCAGTACATGAGGCATACCAAAATATCCAAGTCCCCATGCCAATGTAGAGAAAATTTTCAGCAGGCTGTAAGGAGAAGCTGTTCCGGTAGCGACATCGTGCGTGTGCGTCAGGCTGAAGTATCCGGCCATGGATTTTGCATTGTCCATAACGGCACTGAAACTGCCGACTTTGCTGATACCAAAACCAAATACAACAACGATCGCGATCGTCATAACAATACTCTGGACAAAGTCTGTCGTACTTGCTGCGAGGAATCCGCCCAGTGTGGTGTAAGCTACGATAACGATCGCACTGATCAGCATTGCCGGCAGATAATCCATTCCGAACAGGTTTGCAAACAGCTTGCCGCAGGCTGCAAATCCGGAAGCCGTATAAGGTACAAAGAAAATGATGATCAGCAGTGCTGCGATTACGGAAAGAATACGTTTGTTATCTCTGTAACGGTTGGAAAAGAACAGTGGCAGTGTCGTAGAGTTTCCGCAGACATGCGTATAATTACGAAGTCTCTTGGCAACAACAAGCCAGTTTACATAAGTTCCGATTGCCAGTCCGATTGCAGTCCACGCTGCATCAGCCGTACCGGACAGGTAAGCAACGCCGGGCAGTCCCATCAGCAGCCAGCTGCTCATGTCAGAGGCCTCGGCACTCATGGCGGTGACGAGCGGTCCCAGTGTACGTCCGCCGAGATAGAAGTCATCTGTGGTCTGATTCTGTTTTGCCAGAACCGCACCGATACCTACCATCGCAGCCAGGTAGACCAGGATTGTGATCAACATTAGAATCTGTGTTACATCCATTTTAAATCCTCCCTAAGTTTCTGCAGTTTGATGTTGTCATTCACATATGCGGAAAATGAAACATCCGGTTTATGATTAACGTTCCGTACGGAAGAGCAGTCGAAGCAGTCTTTGTACGGATTGTTTGTCAGTTGAGACTTTAACACAGTGCAGTGTCAGCGACTCAAAATGACACTATAAACCAAATATTAACATAATTTAGGCGAGGCTACAATAATAAAATACTAAAAACCTGTTATAAAAAGCCCGATATTTAAAAAAGTTACGGTCAGAGCGGTAATCCATAGAACGATATTCAGGCGTCTGCTGTTTGCATATCTGCCCATTACCCTTTTAGAAGAAGTCAGACAGATCTGTGTGAAGATCGTAATCGGGAGTTGAACGGCAAGCAGCATCTGTGAATAGATGAGTCCCTGGAACGGCGAAGAAATAAACAAAATGATCACGGCAGCCGGAACCATTGTCACCAGAATCCCCAGTTTTGTTTCTTTACCGGAAGTATCATAAGGCTTGTTAAAAATACCGGAAAAAATCGTACCGCCTGCCATTCCGGCTGTGATGCTCGAAGAAATACCGGAGAGCAGCAGAGCGACTGCAAAGACCAGTGATGCCATATTTCCAAGCAGAGGAGCGAGCATAGAACCGGTGACTGCAAGATCGTCAACCGCCGTGCCATTTCCATTCTGATAAAAACTTGCTGCCGCCATCAGGATCATGGCACTGTTGATCGCCCAGCCAATGATCATGGAAAACAGCGTGTCACGGAATTCATATTTCAGCTGCTTTTGAATTACAGCATCATCCGCAAGAGACCACTGGCGGCTCTGAATGATTTCAGAATGCAGAAACAGATTGTGCGGCATCACAACCGCACCGAGCACACTCATGATGACCGGCATGGAGTGAGCAGGAAACGAAGGCTTTATCCAGCCGATGGCAGCCTGTTTCCAGTCGATTCCTGCGATGCAGATCTCAAATAAAAATGAAAATCCGATCAGCGAGACAAAAAGAATGATCAATTTTTCAATCCGCCGGTAGGCATTGGTAAACGTACAGAACAAAACGATCACGAGAATCAGCAGACTGCCTGGTTTGATCGGGATTGAAAAAAGCATCTGCAGAGCGATTGCACCGCCCAGGATTTCTGCCATAGCTGTGGCAATCGAAGCAAGCATTGCCGTAGACAGAATGATGTTCTTGAGAATTCGGTTGATGTATGTGCTGGCAGCCTCCGAAAGACAAAGTCCGGTAACAATGCCGAGATGGGCGGCATTATGTTGCAGAAGGATCAGCATGATCGTGGAGAGCGTGACCATCCACAGAAGCTGATAGCCATACCCAGAACCGGCGGCAATGTTCGAAGCCCAGTTCCCGGGATCGATAAAACCGACCGTGACCAGAAGTCCCGGACCAATGTACTTAAGAAAATTTAGTGGCTGCTTTTTGTGTTTCTGTATCATAAAATACTTCCCCTTTTCCACTTCTTTAAAAGAATATGCCCATTTTTGCAGAACAGTGAGCAGATTCCCTCAGAATCTTGTTGCAGGTATCATATAGCAGTACCTGTAGTTTTATGAAGTTAGTTATAACTAACTCTGTGCATTTATTATATGCAGAGAAACGGAAGCTTGTCAAAAGAATATTCGCTTGTTGCGAAAAATAGACGAAAACCGTATAATTATCAGGTAGATAATTTAAATGAAATTTTCCGGACGGAGCCTTAAATGTTATGAGCAAGTAGCAAAGCGGATTGCGAATATCCGCTTGACAATATATAGAATGAAAAGGAAGGAAAACAAAAAATATGGTTACAGGGGAATTAAAAAATAAAGTAGACGGTTTATGGGAAATTTTCTGGACAGGCGGACTGACAAATCCGCTCGATGTGATCGAACAGATGACCTATCTTATGTTTATCCGCGATCTGGATGATTCGGATAACGTACATATGAAAGAAAGCATTATGCTTGGTCTGCCATATAAAAGCATATTTGAAGAAAACGTAACAATCGGAGACAGAAAAGTTCCGGGGAATCAGCTCAAGTGGAGTGTATTTCACGATTTTCCGGCTCAGAAAATGTATGCAAATATGCAGGAAAATGTGTTCCCGTTTATCAAAAATCTTCATGGAGATAAAGAGAGTGCCTATGCAAAATATATGGGAGATGCGATCTTTAAAGTGCCGACACCGGTCATGCTGGATAAGATCGTGACTGCCATGGATGAAATCTACGAAAAAATGGAGCAGTTAAGAAGTGAAGATGTCCGGGGAGATGTATATGAACATTTACTTTTGAAACTGAAAACTGCTGGAACAAACGGACAGTTCCGTACACCGCGTCATATCATAAAAATGATGGTAGAAATGATGGATCCAAAAGCCGATGACCTGATCTGCGACCCGGCCTGCGGTACCTCTGGATTTCTGGTAGAGTCCAGTGAATATCTGCGAAAAAAGAAAAAAGCAGAAGTTCTGTTTAATGCAAAAAACAAGGAACACTATATGAATCATATGTTCCACGGCTACGATATGGACAGAACGATGCTGCGTATCGGAGCAATGAACATGATGACACACGGTGTCAGCAATCCGAATATCGAATATCGAGACAGTCTTTCCGACCAGAACGAAGATAAAGAAAAATACAGCCTGATCCTGGCAAATCCACCATTCAAAGGAAGCCTGGATTATGATATTGTATCGGCAGATCTTCTGAAAGTCTGCAAAACCAAAAAGACAGAACTCCTTTTCCTGACACTGTTTGTAAGAATGTTGAAAACAGGCGGAAGATGTGCCTGCATTGTACCGGATGGCGTACTTTTCGGTTCGTCCAAAGCCCATAAAGATATCCGGAAAGCAATCGTGGAAGAACAGCGACTGGAAGCAGTGATTTCCATGCCGTCCGGTGTGTTCAAACCATATGCCGGAGTTTCTACAGCGATCCTGGTCTTTACGAAAACCGGGCATGGCGGAACAGACAAAGTGTGGTTCTATGATATGAAAGCAGATGGACGCAGCCTGGATGACAAACGTTCTGAAGTCAAAGAAAACGATATTCCGGATATCATCGCAAGATTTAAAAATCTGGAAGCAGAAAATGACCGTAAACGAACTGACCAGTCATTTTTTGTAGAAAAACAGGAAATCGTAGACAATGCCTATGACCTTTCCATCAACAAATACAAAGAAATAGAATACATTCCGGTAGAATATCCGCCAACATCTGAGATTATGGCAAATTTACGGGCACTGGAAAAAGAAGTACAGGAGAGCATGGCAGAACTTGAAAAAATGTTAGGAGATGAGATGGCATGAAAATAGAACATATCGCAATGTATGTAAAAGATCTCGAAAAAACAAAAACATTTTTTGAAACCTATCTGAATGCCAGAGCAAACGCTGGTTATCACAATCCGAAAACAGACTTTCGCTCTTACTTCCTTTCCTTTGACGATGGGGCAAGACTGGAAATTATGAATAAGCCGCAGATGCAGGATTCTCCGAAAGCCCTGACACAGACCGGATATATTCACATTGCATTCAGCGTCGGAAGCAAAGAAAAAGTAGATGAGTTGACAGCAAAATTAAAAGAAGATGGTTATGAAATCATCAGCGGTCCACGGACAACCGGAGACGGATATTACGAGAGCTGCGTAGTGGGAATCGAAGGCAACCAGATCGAGATTACTGTGTAGCAAAGTGATTTTCACGCTCCACACAGCTAAAATATAGAATATCAACAGAGCAAATCCCACGAGTGTAAAATTAACTTTGTGGGTTTTGCTCAATCCATTTTTGAATGGTTTTTAAATCAATTTTTAAAGCAGTAGCAATTTGCTCAACAGACAAGCCAAGATCAACTAAGGAAAGAGCATCTTCCCTTTTAATATTTTCGGTAGCTGTTTTGATACCATCAGCTACCCCAGCCTCATATTCCGCCTTACGGAGTTTGCGTTCTTCCAGTTCTTTATCATATTCAAATATACTCATGGAGATCACCTCTGCTTTGTTTACACGAAGAAAGTCGGAAAGAATGTTGTCATGTATACATTCATTGACAGCCAGTTTGACTGCTTCATTCAGTTCAAAATCCTTCGCGTATCTGCGTACATAATTTACATATTGTGCATATTCTTTTAAAGTTTGACATTGTTCCATCAGTTCTTTATTGTGTCCCTCATTGATATTCAGTGTCAGAACTTCCAGTTCTAGCTTTGGATCACCGGATTGGTTTTCGAAAGCTTCGGATAAATGGTTTACCCAGTAGTCCTTTTTCTTTTCCAGACCATTGTAAAATACAATAAATTGAGGTGCCGGTATTTTCTGTAATACAGAAGAATAGAGAGATTTGTGATCTACTAATTTCTGGTATTCACTGGAAATATAGAATAAATCACGCAGCGGCATATTTGGATTGTAAGTAGACTGATGTTCATACAGAAATAAGTCGGTATCAACGATAAAAGCCAGGTCATTTTTCATACCCATATAAATGGCATTTTCCAGTGTCACAATCTCAAGTTTATCCGGCTCATCATAATGTGAACCGCTGATTGCGTTATAAAGAGACAATAAATTTTTTCTGTCAGAGAACAGCATACGGAATACAGTGTCTTTGTACATCCGGTTTGCTTTCAGCATTTCATTTTGCACCATAGAAGTACCTCCCTTGGCAGGAGTGTACAAAAGTGCGGTGGATATGCAGTCTGCTAATCGGTCAACATTTGAAACTCCTGCTTTTTTATTAATTTGAAAGAAAAGCATGAATTTTCGAAATGTGAAATAGATTAATAGACGGCATGATGCCAAGAACGTTAAGAAAATATGCTTTGCCACTATACTAACATATAACTCTTTTTGAATCAATAGAAAATGAAAAATATTAAAAAGACAACATAAATAATAAACAACTGCAACAAATCAAAGGAAACGGCTTGCACAAGGCACTGAAAAATGTTATTCTGAAAGAAATATGTATATGGAAATAAGAAACAGTAAAACTGAGATGCCTTTATTTAAGGTAAAGGGCGAGAAATTCATATTTGCAGTGCAGATAAATTGCAAGGTAAATGTAGGTTTGTGAGGGAAAAATGATATTTGATGATGTATTGGAAATAAAAAATGGTCGAAATCAGAAAAATGTTGAAAATCCAAATGGTAAATATCCTATCTATGGAAGCGGAGGAATTATGGGGTATGCAGAAGATTATATTTGCGAAGCGGACACGGTGATTATTGGAAGAAAAGGAAGTATAGATAATCCTATTTATGTAGAAGAACCATTTTGGAATGTTGATACTGCTTTTGGATTATCAGCAAAACGCGAAATACTGATGCCTAGGTATCTTTATTATTTTTGCCAGTATTTTGACTTTGAAAGATTAAATAAAGCTGTAACTATACCAAGTTTGACGAAATCAGATCTTTTAAAAATTGAACTTGAACTTCCAACAATAGAAACTCAGAAAAAGATAGTTGATAGACTTATAAAAGTAGAACAGATTATTCAATTGAAAAAGAGGAAATTGCAAAAACTGGACACCCTTGTCAAATCCCGATTTGCAGAGATGTTTGGTGATCCTGTGGCAAATGATAAAGAGTGGACAACTTTGCCATTAGAAGAGGCGTGCAAAACTATAGTTGATTGTCCACATTCTACACCTTCTTATACAACAGAAAATACAGGATTTATGTGTATTAGAACTTCTATTGTTAAGAAGAATAAAATTCTATGGGATGATATTGAGTATATTCCAGAAGACGAATTTATAAAAAGAATTCAGAGAAAAAAGCCTGAAATCGGAGATGTAGTATATACACGTGAAGGGGCAATTCTGGGCATAGCAGCTATCATAGATAGAGAGTGTAATGTGGCTTTAGGTCAGCGTTCGATGTTGCTTTCACCAGATGCTAATAAGTGTTTATCTGAATTCTTATGTGTTGCAATGAATTGTGATTCATTTTTAGATAATGCTTTAAAGGGTATTGCTGGTTCGGCTTCACCACATATTAATGTTGGGGACATTAAATCTTTTAAAATGATAATGCCACCAATCGAACTTCAAAACCAGTTCGCCGATTTCGTCCAGCAAGTCGACAAATCAAAATCTAAGATTCAAAAATCCTTGGAAGAGACGCAGTTATTATTTGACAGTCTGATGCAGAAGTATTTTGGATGAAAAGGGTGATGAAATGGCAAAAATGACAGTATATCACGGTGGATATATGGCAGTGGAACATCCAGAAATTCGAAAGGGACGCAATACAAAGGATTTTGGGACGGGTTTTTACTGCACAATTATCAAAGAACAGGCTCAGAGATGGGCAAAACGTTATGATACCAAAATAGTTTCTATTTATGATGTGCGTTTAGATTCTTCGTTAAAAATCAAAGATTTCCGGGAAATGACAGATGAATGGCTGGATTTTATCATTGACTGTCGGGCAGGAAAAACACATAACTATGATATTGTGATTGGAGCGATGGCAGATGATCAGATTTACAACTATATTTCTGATTATATGGATGGCTCGATTACGAGAGAGCAGTTCTGGGTGCTGGCAAAGTTTAAATATCCGACACATCAGATAAATTTTTGCTCAAACGAAGCACTGAAATGTCTGGAATACAGGGGATTTGAGGTGGTTAAGTGATGGAAAATGGAAGAGAATCCAGAAAGGATAACGATTTATTTTTTACCTGTGCGTTGATTGATTATATTGCAAGAAAAACGAAAAATACCAGGGCAGATGTCGTTAATGCATTAGGAAAAAAGCGTCTGGATAAGATTTACGATCTGGCGGATATTTACCATAGTGATAACATTGATCGGGTAAGCGAAGATTTTATCAAAGAAGCCCAGATTAAACAGGGAAATTTTGATAATGTCGGAGAATGTCAGTATGCAATTCCTACACACTGGGACATCGGAAAAGTCTATAAACGCCTTATTAAGCAGGTTTCAAAAAAAGAGAAAATAGAAGTAATTGACGCATTGATTAGAGTTTATAATTCTTTTCTGAGCGAGAAAATAGATAATTATAACAGTAGTGTTTATTATGAAAATCCATCATATCTTTTCGAATGTTACGAGGAAAATAAGATTCTTTAGGAAAAATCTGTTATACTTTCTGCAAAAACAGGAGTGCAGAAAAATGGAAAATCAGATTTATAATATTTTAAATGATATGGCGGAATTTTTAAATGTAATGCAGATGAAAAAGCTTCAGAAAGTACTGATTTATCACTTGAATGAGGCGAAACAGGTACAGGAAGAGATTTCAAATGAGAAATATCTGGAAATGTTTTTGACGGCAAAACAGATTGAGGGGTGTTCAGACAGGACAATTCAATATTATCGTGTAACGATTGAGCATATGTTGAAAAGAATTACGATACCACTGCGTCAGATTGCAACGGAGGATATTCGCCAATATTTGATTGATTATCAGAAAATCAACAACTGTGGAAAGGTGACAATAGACAATATTCGTCGCAATTTATCCAGTTTCTTTTCCTGGCTGGAGGAAGAGGACCATATTTTAAAAAGTCCGGTGAAACGTATCCACAAAATCAAGACGAAAACGGTAGTAAAAGAAGTCATTTCCGATGAGAGCATTGAGATTTTGCGTGATAATTGCAAGGAAAAGCGTGATCTTGCTATTATAGATCTACTTTTTTCAACCGGAATGAGAGTCGGTGAACTGGTAAATCTGGATATTGCAGATATTGATTTCAATGAAAGAGAATGTATTGTATACGGAAAAGGTGATAAAGAACGCAGGGTTTATTTTGATGCAAGAGCAAAACTTCATTTACAGAATTATTTAAAATGCCGGACTGACGATAATCCGGCACTATTTGTGACGCTCAATGATCCACATAAACGCCTGAAAATCAGTGGAGTGGAAATACGATTGAGACAATTAGGGCGAGAATTAAAATTAGAGAGAATCCATCCGCATAAATTCCGTCGAACTATGGCAACACGAGCTATAGATAAAGGGATGCCGATTGAACAAGTACAGAAATTGCTGGGACATCAGCAAATCGACACCACGATGCAGTATGCAATGGTTAATCAAAGCAATGTAAAAACATCCCATAGACGCTTCATAGCCTGAGCAAATTTTACGCTGTTCATATTTGCAGTGCAGATGAAACTGCAAGGTAAATGTGGGGTTATGGGGATGATTATAGATGGAAAAATTATGGAAATATAAAAAAATTGGAGAAGTATGTATTGTTGAACGTGGTGCTTCACCACGACCAATTGATAAGTATATTACGGATAATGAAAGTGGAATTAATTGGATAAAGATAGGTGATACTTCAGATTCCATGTATATAACTGAGACTGCTCAAAAAATTATTGTAGAAGGTATGAAGAAATCGAGATATGTAAAGCCGGGAGATTTTTTATTATCTAATTCTATGAGCTTTGGGCGACCATATATACTGAAAATAGATGGATGCATCCATGATGGTTGGCTTGTGTTAAGAGATGAAAATGCATTATTTGATAAGCGTTTTTTGTATTATTATTTAAGTTCGAAAACTACCTATAAAAAATTAAAGTCTATGGCCGTTGGTGGAGTGGTGAACAATTTGAATAGTGAAATGGTGCGAAATGTGATCGTGCCAGTTCCTGATAAAGAAGAGCAGTCTGAAATAGCGGATTTGTTTGATAAAATTAAAAAGATTTTAGATGACAGAAAACAGGAATTAGAACAATTAGACACTCTTGTCAAATCCCGATTTGTGGAGATGTTTGGGGATATTATAACTGGTAAATACAATTATAAGATTAGAAAGTTAGGAGATGTGGCATTTATAGGTTCAAGTCATAGAGTATTCACAACGGAATTTGTAGAAAGTGGTATTCCATTTTATAGAGGTACGGAGATAGGTGAACTAGCAAATGGTATTGAACCGAGTGAACCATATTATATTTCGGAAGAACATTATAACAAACTTACAAAGAATAATACTAAACCAAGGATTGGTGACTTACTAATGCCTTCTATCTGTAATAAAGGTCAAATTTGGATGGTTGATACTGATAGACCATTTTATTATAAAGATGGTCGTGTTTTATGCATATCTCCTAATAGAGATATATTTAATTCAAAATATTTGGAGTATTTTATGCGAATAAAGACATTAGTGGAATATCCGAAACTCGGATCAGGGTCTACATTTGCTGAATTTAAGATTTTTTTACTGAAAGATATGGATGTTTTAGTACCACCAAGAAATGTTCAAAACCAATTCGCAGACTTTGTTGCATCCGTCGACAAATCAAAATAATACAAAGTTTGCTCATATGTTCATACGATAAAAAATGCAATATAATATGTAAATATATAAAAATTCACACAATAAAAGTAACGTTTTGCAAAATAAAGCAACAAATAGCTTGAAAGAAAAGAGAAGGATTGATATAATGCACATGGGTATTAATACCCAAGGTGCTACTTCACAATTGACGTGAATGGCGGTTTGCTTTTTACGGAGAGTTTATAGCTTCGATTACATAGATTACTTAATCAGAAAATATGTATGGAGGAACTCGCTTATGCTAACAATCGGTGACTTGATTGCAGTAATTAGTCTCTGCTTAACCAGTTTTGGTCTTGGCTATACGATTGGTGCGAATAGCAATAAGACCGAAAAAAAATAACCGCCCCAGTCTGCAAACTAAGCGGTTATTTTTAACCTAATAAACATCAGGCGAACCGTCATGGTAGCACCTTTTTGTATTTAAATATGAACTGTCTGTATCATAGCACAAAACGACTTTTGTGTCAAATTATCAGCAGAATCTTAAGCGGCTATTATAAGCGATTCATCAGATCTTTCTGATTACAACAGAGGTCCCGTTTGCAATGACTCCAATCACATTATTGGAAAACATGTTGTAATCAATATCAATGCCAATGACTGCATTTCCACCCAATGCAGCTGATTTTTTGATCAGTTTATCCATGGCAGCGTGCCTTGCTGTCTCGAGCTTTTCCTCGAATATCCCGGATTGCACGCCAAAGAAATCAGCAAATGAAGAAGTAAATTCTGAAAGAAATCCGGTGCCAAGAACTACTTCGCCGGCGACAATCCCCAGGTAAGATACGATTTCATAACCTTCAAACTGAAATCCGGTTGTTACCATGTGGTGTTTTTCGCGATAATCCAGATCTTTTTTTTCGTTTTCCGCCCGTTGTATTTCTTCCTTTTTTGCACGACTGTACCATAATTTTTCATCATAATCCGGATTGCCATATCGATAACCTGCACGCATCGCTTCGATAATCTGAGGCAATTCTGTTGGAACGATCTGGCTTAACTCTTCATCTGATAACAGTTGAACCATTTCATTTCCACAATAATCGCAGTTTTCTGCAAGATGATTGCTTTCTCTGCAATTTCCGCAGTGTTTGCAGCATAAAATCATAAGCGTTCCTCCTAGCGTATGTATTTTCAAAGCGGTAAGCTCTTAAGTTAATATCATTGTAATAGGAAGCTGCCATTTGTACAATGTTTTTCTTTTGTGAACAGGAACCGAACCTGTTATTCTCTGGTGAAATATGTGTTTTCAAGCAGAATTTACCGGATTTGCAGGATTCCTCTCATAACTTTGCAGGATTCCCCTTATAACTTTCTTGTGAGAAAAACCACTTCGTGTTAAAATATCAGAAGACATTTCACGAAAATACAACAAGAGGGGGTGGCGGCGTGACGAACTTTGATTTCCTGAAGGATATTCCGCAGTTTGCAGCGTTTGCGGATGTTGCGGTGGCAGCGGAAAAGATCCTGATGATCGACCCGGAGGCGAGCGTGATGAACTGCCGGCGGGCGATGGAATTTGCCGTCAAATGGATGTATTCGGTTGACGATATGCTGGTGATGCCATATCAGGACAAGCTGGTCAGCCTGCTGAATACGGAAGAGTTTAAAGGAATTGTGGATGCAGACATTTTGCGGAGAATGGATTTTATTCGCAGGGTGGCAAATCAGGTGGCACATACGGGAAGAAAGCTGACGCTGGATCAGGCGAAGCTGTGCCTTGAGAATCTTTATATATTTCTGGATTTTGTAGCTTATTGTTATGCGGATGATTATCAGGAGGGGCAGTTTGATGCAGGTCTTCTGGAGCAGAATCAGGAGATTCTGGCAGCGGAGACAGCCTTTCCGGATATTGATCTGGAGGCTTTGATCGCAGAAAATAAAGCATTGAAGGCAGAACTGACTTCCAGGCGTGAGGAGCAGAAGCAGACGTATGTTCCGAAGCCGCTGGAGCTGTCGGAGTATGCAACCCGCAAACAATATATCGATACGATGCTGATTGATGCCGGATGGATGGAAGGAAAGAACTGGCTGAATGAAGTCGAAGTCTATGGCATGCCCAATAAATCAGGCAGCGGTTTTGCGGATTATGTGCTTTATGACGATGCACACCGGCCGCTGGCGGTGATCGAGGCGAAAAAGACCTGTGCAGATGTGGCGAGCGGACGGCAGCAGGCAGAGTTATATGCGGATTCTCTGGAGCGGCAGTATGGACGCAGACCGGTCATTTTCCTTACGAACGGATTTGAGACGAGGATTGTGGACGGACAGTATCCGGAGCGGCAGGTTTCCTGCATTTATTCCAGAAGAGATCTCGAAAAATGGTTTAATTTAAAAACCATGCGGGGCGATCTTGGCAGTGTCCGGATTGATAAAAAAATCGCCGGAAGGTATTATCAGGAAGAAGCGATCAAGGCAGTATGCGAGAGCTTTGATAAAAAGAACAGAAGAAAAGCACTGCTTGTCATGGCGACCGGATCGGGAAAGACAAGGACGGTGATCGCACTTTGTGATGTGCTTCTGCAAAACGGCTGGGTGAAAAATATTTTGTTTCTTGCAGACCGCACTTCCCTTGTCACACAGGCAAAACGAAGCTTTGTCAATATGTTGCCGGATCTTTCGGTGGCAAATCTGTGTGAGGAGAAAAGCAATCTGCATGCACACTGTATTTTTTCAACTTATCAGACGATGATCAACTGCATTGATGCCACACGGGACGAAGACGGAAAATTATTTACGAGCGGCCATTTTGACCTTGTGATCTGTGACGAGGCACATCGTTCGATCTACAATAAATACAAAGACATTTTCACATATTTTGATGCACCGCTTGTTGGTCTTACTGCGACGCCGAAAGATGAGATCGATAAAAATACCTACAGCATTTTTGAGCTGGAGAAGGGCGTGCCGACTTACGGTTATGAGCTGGCACAGGCGGTAAAAGACGGTTATCTGGTGGATTTCCTTTCGGTGGAAACAAAGCTGAAATTTCTGGAAGAGGGCATTGCGTACGATGAGCTTTCGGACGAAGATAAAGAAGCATACGAGAACACCTTTGTGGATGAAAACGGACAGGTTGTGGAGCGGATCCAGTCCTCAGCACTGAATACCTGGATTTTCAATGACGATACGATCAGACAGGTGCTGGACATTCTGATGACACATGGAATCTATACAGACTACGGAGAAAAGCTCGGCAAGACGATTATTTTTGCGAAAAGTCATGCTCATGCGGAAAAAATATTTGAGGTGTTCAATAAAGAATATTCACATCTGCCGGGTTATGCAAAAGTGATCGACAATCGTATCAGCCATTCCCAGAGCCTGATCGATCAGTTTTCGGAGCCGGATAAACTGCCGCAGATCGCCATTTCCGTTGATATGCTGGATACGGGAATCGATGTGCCGGAAATTTTAAATCTGGTCTTTTTTAAAAAGGTAATGAGCAAGGCAAAATTCTGGCAGATGATCGGGCGTGGAACGAGGCTCTGTCCGGGGCTTTTAGATGGTGAGGATAAGCAGAAATTTTATATTTTTGATTTCTGTGGGAATTTCGAGTTTTTCCGGATGCAGAAGGGAAAAGAGACAGCAGTCCGGCTGCCTTTGCAGAGTGCGATTTTTAACCTGAAATTTCAGATTTCGTATAAATTGCAGGATTTACAATATCAGACAGAAAGACTGATCGCCTATCGCAAAAACCTGGTTGAGAGTATGCAGGGAAAAGTACAGGAACTGAGTCGGGATAATTTTGCGGTGCGTCAGCATTTGAAATATGTGGAATATTATTCCAATCCGGAGAATTATCAGAATATCCGTTACGAGGATACGCTGACCGTTCAGGAGGAGGTTGCACCGCTGATCATGCCGGATCAGGAAGAGGCGTCCGCCGTTCGTTTTGACGCACTGCTCTATGGGATTGAGCTTGCTTATCTGATGGGAAATAAATATGGAAAAGCGAGAAAGGATCTTCTGAAAAAGGTGCGTGCGGTGGCAGGTGTTGCCAATATTCCGCAGATCAAAGCACAGGAAAAACTGCTGAATCAGATTCTGCACACGGATTATCTGGAGACGGCCGGTGTGGATGAATTTGAACATATCCGTGAAAATCTGCGAGAACTGATCAAATATATCAAAGAAAAAGAAGGAAAGCGGTACGATACCGATTTTGCGGATGAACTTCTGGCGATGGAATGGAAAGAGTCGGAGCTGGAAAATGATGACCTGAAAAATTATAAAGCGAAAGTGGAATACTATATCCGTAGGCATCAGGATAATGAGGCGATCGCCAGGCTGAAGAATAATCAGCCGCTGACAGCGGCGGATGTACAGCTTCTGGAAGAGATCCTCTGGGGTGAACTGGGGACAAAAGAAGAGTATGAGATGGAGTACGGGCAGAAGCCGCTCGGAGAATTTGTCCGTGAAATTGTCGGCTTGGATATGAACGCTGCAAAAGAAGCATTTTCAGCATATTTGGATGAAAACAGTCTGGACAGCAGGCAGATTTATTTTGTGAATCAGATCGTGGAATACATTGTGCAAAATGGCATGATGAAAGATCTGTCGGTGCTTCAGGAGGCACCATTTACGGATCAGGGAAGTGTCGTGGACATTTTTACGGATCTGAATGTATGGATGGGAATCCGGAAAGTGATCGACCAGATCAATGCAAATGCCGCAGCAGCTTAGGAGATAAATAAACTATGAATTTTTTTGATTACATAAAGAACGAGTCGTTTTTTAAACCGCTTACGTTCAAGTACCGCAGGATTTATTATGACTGTATCCGGATTTTGATCGACCGTTCGAAGGAACTTCCGGTTCTCTACGAGTCGGATGCAAAGGACAGTATCACGCTGTATCTGAAAAACGAAGAGATTCAGCGACTGATCGAAGAAGCGGAGGATGAGAATGAGGCGGTGCAGCTTCAGGCGGCTGAGATTTTGGCCATTTTCCGTGAATGTGGATGGATCAAGCCACGGCAGATCGGACGCAGCGGAGAATATGTTGTAAATCTTTCGACAGACTGTCGACGAATGATGGATTTTCTGGACAAACTGACTGAAAAGAAAACAGAAGGTACGATGTCAAACCGTATTCTTTCAATGTATGAGATCATGAAATCCGCATCGGAAGAAGGCTCGGTGCGAAAAGAACGACCGTATTCAAACATTCTGGTGCCGATGATGGAAAATGAAACCGAGCTTCGCAATGAGCTGGCTGATTTAAAAGACAGTATATCGGATATCATGAAAACAGTCATCGAATTTCAGGACATGAACAGTTTCGGGCAGTTCATTATGAAAAATGAAATGTTGGACCGGTTCTTCAGTGAATATTTCTTCGTAAAAAACAACGGACTGATCCCGACCCAGCTTTCTTTCATCCGTGACCGGATCGAGAATCTGCGTTATGGGGATATGTATGAGAAAATGGTCGAAGAATGTGGAAAACGTCTGCGTTGCCCGAAAGAGCAGGCAATTTCCCGTGTGGACCGTTACATGGCGGAACTCCAGTATTTCCTGAGTGTGGAATACGAAGAAAATATGGAACTGATTGATACTCGCATCAACAGTTATTATAATCTGGCAAATACGAGGATCATGCAGATGGCGAGCAGCCGTGTCAGACTGGAGAATCTTCTCGGCGATTTCCTGGATCGTGTTTCCAGGATTTCAAAAGAAGAGCAGGATGCGGCGATGGAAAAAGTGGAGAAATGCACTCGTGTCATCAACCAGAAATACGTTGGTTACAAATCGTTCGAGCAGAACCGGCGTATCCGCAACGAAGGTCAGAATATCGCATTAAACACCAATGCGATGTCGGAAGAAGAGATGCAGAAACGGACGGAGAATCTGTTCCGCAGTGCACCGAACCGCTATGCTCCGGCCCGTGTCGGAGCATATCTGGATGAGGCACTTGGATCGGATGTGAGCATGGAGCTGAAAGAAAAGGGTGTGCAGACAAAAGAAGAGGCACTGATGATCGCAGCGGCGATGCTTTATGCGAAAAATGCAGAATTTCCATACGAAGTCCGTATCAAGGACGAAAAAGTGAGCACGAAAATTGCCGATATCAGCAATGTGGTGATCTCGAGAAAATAAAGATGTCAGAATTGTGGATCACAGGGTACGAAAATATTTACAGGGCATCTTTTTGAACGCAGAGAAGCGGATTGAGAATGTCCGTTTTACAAATACAATGAGGTAAATTTATATGCAGGATTTAAGTTTTGTGAGCAATATGAGCGACGAGGATGCGTATCTGTTCAAACGCTGTGTGCGGCGGCTTCTGGATACGACATTTCTTGTAAAAGACAAAGAAGAAAAGCTCTATCAGTTTGTGGCTTCCGAATCTAACCGCTACGACATGAACCAGTATCTGGCAGTGATCGGCTACAAAGTGGTTGTGGAAGAACAGATGGGTGTGGCGATGCTGCAGCCAAATGATGATGATAAAGAAACAGTCGGACTGAAACGCCTCAATCTCTATCATTTTGACCAGAGACATATGAAACTGCTGCTGGTGCTGTGGCTTTTGTTTCTGGAGCGGATGGGATATGAAGAGGCTGTCTATGTGACGGTCGGTGAGATTATCGACAAATGCAGGCTTTATGATATTGAGCTGACGCCGGTCGAGTTTAAAAAGGCATATGCGACCTTCCGCAGATTCTGCCTGATCGATTACAGTGACGATATCACAAAAGAGGACGGGGCTGTGCGTCTCTATCCTTCTTTGCAGTTCTGTCTGGATATCGGACAGTTGAAACAGGTGATGGCAGAATTTGTGGAACAGGAAGATTTCGAGGCAGCGGACATGGCAGACCTGGAAGAGGCAGAAAGTGAGGAGAGCGATGAGTAAAATAGTTTTACGCAATGTACAGCTGATCAACTGGTATGGATTTACCAACACGGTCGTTCCGGTTGCAGAAAATCTCACCCTGATCTCCGGAGAAAATGAGTGCGGAAAATCGACGATCCTCGATGCCATCAAATATGCCTACACCGGTGATACGCAGTTTAATAAGGCGACAAGCGGATATAATACAGGCGTGGGCAAGCGAAATCTGATCTCGTATACACGCTGTCTGGTCGATGCGAGTGCCGGCGTGTATGCAAGACCGGCGGAGAAGATCCCAGTTGTGTATACCCACATCGCACTGGAATATTATGACCAGATCAACGAAAAATCCTTTGTGCTCGGCGTGATCATCGAGACAGCCGTGACGGATATCCGCGGCACGTACTGGTATGCGATGGAAGACAAACATCTGTCGGATATTTCCTATGTCTATGAAGACGGTTCTGCCTTAAAGCCGTACGATGCGTCCGGATTTCAGAAACGTTACAATGTCAAACTCCGCAAGAAACAGGATGGAGTGGCATTGTTTATGCAGATGGTCGGACTGAAGCTTCCGTATCAGGAAGTGTTTCGTTATCAGAGAAAACTTCGAAATATCATGGCATACAATCCGGCGGCAAAGATCCAGGAATTTATCCGGGAATCGGTTCTGGAAGAACACGATGTCAATTTTGAAAAATTAAAAGATGCCAAGAAAAATATTGAGCAGATCAACAGCCGTTTGGAGCTGATCGAAGAAGAGATCGGTGATCTGGATGCGATCCTGAAGGATTATGCAGAATACGATGAGCGTGTCATGCAGCTGAAAGTGGATGATATTAAATTAAAATATCGAAATATGCTTTCCTGGAAAGAAAAACGCTGCATGGCAGAAGAAATGATCCGCAAAAACAGCATTGAAGTAGAAGCACAGATCAAAACAATCAAAGAACTGAGCACGGAGATCGATGCACTTGACCGTTATTATATGGAAGCAAAAGCCGCACTGCGGGAACTGAATGTTTCTAAAGCGATCGACAATTCCAGACAGCAGATCACTGCTTTCGAGAAACAGCTGGAGAAGCGGAAGAGTGAAAGGGAAGAGTTGGAGCAGTTCCGGAAACGTCTGCTGCATGTGGCAGAAGAACTGAACAAAATGGAATGCGAGGTTTCTCATTTTGAAACGCTTGGCAAACTGACGGCAGTCGATCTTTCCAATTCGGAGAAACAGGAAGCCATCGATGCACTGAGAGCGGAAATCCGTAAAAAACGTGACAGTATTGTGCGAAGTAGAGCTTATCTGGACCGCGAGCTCAAAGAGGTGCAGCTGGAACGCAGCGAGCAGAGCAAGATCGTTGAAAACTGTGACCGCAACAAAGCGGATTATTCGCATGTGCAGGAACAGACGCAGCTGATCCGGGAGATCAACAAAGAACTGAAAAAACAGGGCATCGATGAAGAAGCCCGCATGGCGTGTGAATATGTATCGGAACTGAAAGACGAAGCATGGCGTGATGCGATCGAAGCTTTTCTTGGTGTGCACCGCTATGCGATCCTGGTCTCGCCGCAGGCCTTTGATGTTGCCAATCAGGTTATGGACCGCTCCGGACATCGTTATGTGGAGCTGGTCAATACAAAGCGTCTGGCTGAACGCAAGATCAAATGTGAGGAAGATTCGGTCTATCATTATCTTCAGATTCAGAATGAGACAGCAGCAAAGTATTTCCAGTTCTGGCTGGGTGCGATCCATGCAGTTGAGCTGGACGAGGTTACAAAATACGATAATGCCATGTCAAAAGAAGGAAAACTCGGCAGAAATATGGCAGTTACTTACATCAACACGAAAAAGATCAAGAGCTACTGCCTTGGCGGGGCGGCGATCGAGCTGAACCGCAAAAGAGCTGCGAAAAAACTGGATCAGCTGGAAAAACGGGAAAAAGAGATTTTGAGCAGCAGACATACGATGCAGAATCAGGATGTCTTTCTGCAGAGCAGTCTGGATTATTTCAAAGATTACAATCTGGAAGCCAACAGAGAATGTGAGCATTTAAATGCAGAGCTGGAAGCAGAAAAGGTGCGTTATCGTGAACTTCTGGAAGCCCAGAAAAACAATGCAGAATTTATGGCACTTTCGCAGCGTGTGACTGATCTGGAAAAACAGCTTCGCAATAAAACACGTGAGAAAGATGAAGAGAGCAAAAAGCGTTACCGACTGGAAGCGGAAATCGAGCAGAAAAAGAAAGACAGCGTGATGTATCAGGCGAAAGAAGCGGAAGAGCAGAAACATCTGGAAGAAGAACAAAAGCTCAACCGTTCCGCAGCAGAGCAGGCGATCACAGAATACGACCGCTATCTTGCCGGAGAAGATAAAAAAGGCGGCATCATGCAGCTTTCTGAGAAAGAGCAGATGGAAAAACGCGTCAGCAGTTTTGCGGCAAATATAAACGGACAGCAGCAGGCCTACAACAACCGCAAGCAGGAAGAAGAACGTCTGCCGATCGGTCTTGAGTACGAAAAAAGCTATCACCAGAGACGCGGAAAAATCTGGATCGATGACCTTCAGAATCTGCAGCAGAAATTAAAAGAGCAGACCATGCGTTATGAAAGCATTTTCAAAAGAGAATTTGTTCTGAATATTTACGAGACGGCAAGGGCTGCAAGAAAAGACATCGCACAGATCAACAAAGAACTTCGCAAGCTGAAATTCGCGACATGCTATCAGTTTGATGTGAAATTTTTGAATGACAATTCTGACTATGCCAAAATTCTGCGTTATGCAGAGTATCTTCAGCAGACCGGAAATCTGGCGGACGGTCAGATCGCCCTTACAAAGCTGATGGGTTATGAGGATGACGAAGTAGAGAGACGGGAGCGGGAGATCAAAGATATTATTAACCGCATCATTGAAAAAAATGATCTGGCGGAGATCCAGAAATTTGCAGATTACCGCAATTATATGAGCTATGAGATCATCATCAACAACGAAGAAGTAAAAGACGGAAAATTATCCAAACAGGTAGGATACAATTCCGGTGCCGGAACGCAGATCCCATATACGCTGATTTTGTCGGCGGCACTCTCCATGCTCTACAATGTGCGAGTCAATTCCGTAAGACTGATCTTTATTGATGAGCCGTTCGAAAAAATGAGTGACCACAATATCAAACTGATGCTTGATTTCTTCAAAAACCAGGACTTTCAGGTTATCTTCTGTGCACCGCCAAATAAACTGGAATCGATCGGAAGTGAATGCGGTGTGATCATCCCGGTTCTAAAAAATGCAAACGACGATATGTTGATCGGAAAGGTGAAATTTCATGACACAGTTAATGGAGCAAATTAAAGAAAAAGATGCACAGGCATTTACCCACAGCGGAAAGTTTCATGCGGACGATGTATTTTCGTCTGCACTTCTGCTGTCTGTCAATCCGGAGATCACGATCCACCGCGGCAGTCAGGTGCCGGAGGATTTTAAAGGGATTGTTTTTGACATCGGAAGAGGGAAATACGACCATCATCAGAGGGATAGCAGAATCCGTGAAAATGGTGTGCCGTATGCAGCTTTCGGACTTCTATGGGAAGAGTTGGGTGCTGAGATTTTAGGAGAAGAACTGGCAGAAAAATTTGACGAGGCTTTTGTGCAGCCACTGGACAACAATGACAACACCGGCGAAAAAAATGAACTTGCCACCCTGATCGGCAATTTCAATCCGCCATGGGATGCACAGGGCGGAAACGATGCGGCGTTCTTTCAGGCGGTCGGTGTGGCCGGCATGATCCTCGATAACAAACTGGAGCGTTATCGGGGCAATGAGCGTGCCGACAAACGTGTAGAAGAAATTTTAAAACAGCATCAGGAAGAGATCGCTTCCGGCAAAAAGCCGGCGGATGAAAAGCAGATTCTGGTGTTGCCGGATTATGTTCCGTGCCAGAAATATCTTTCCGAGACAGACATTGCATTCGTGATCTTTCCATCCAATCGCGGCGGCTACTGTATTCAGCCTCAGAAGCGAGAATACTCCCTGAATTATAAATGCAGTTTCCCGGAAAGCTGGCTTGGTCTTGAAAAAGAAGAATTAAAAGAAGAGAGCGGTCTTTCCGGTGCAGAATTCTGTCATAAGGGCGGATTTCTTATGACGACAAGTACGCTAGAAGATGCCATAAAGGCATGCAAGATCAGTCAGCAGCAGTTCCATGAGCAGGTTGTGATCGTAAATCTTGGCACAGATGAGGCAGCCAATGCATTGCTTTTCAAACTTCCGCAGTTTTCCGGTGCCAGAATCGTGCACATGGAGCTGCCGGATCTTCCGCCGATGGAGTGGGACGGCATTTACGGTGAATCCACACTTGAAAAGCAGGAATGGAAAGCACAGATCAAAGATCAGGTGAAAAAGATTCTGAAATCCAAACCGGAAGCAGTCTATGTGCAGGGAGATCTTTTTGCGGTGTATCCGCTGATCCATGCACTTCGTAAACGCCATATGCCGGTGCTTGTGATGACAGAGATGGAAGGGGAACAGAAAATTGTGCGGATTCCGTCCGGATCATAGTGTGATTTCAGATTTTTGACCCTGGAATCTCAAAAAGTGCACAAAAAAATAGTGGGAAAAACAGGAAAAAAGTAGAAAAATGCATTATATTCTTGCAATTTAGTCGGATTTTAGGTACAATATAGTTCTATGATGATACGGAATTGCAGAAGCTGTGGAAAAGCGGAGCAATTCATAAGGATTATTTTAGGTAAATAATGATCCGGAGATGGAAGAGGGCGGATATACGAAGGTTTTCGGATTGTTAAAAGAAAAAAGTATGAAAGGAAAAGGAAATGAATAAGAAAGACGAATTCAAACCGTACATTCCGGCAGACAGAGTCATGCCGGAGCTTACTGTGACTTCCATTATTATGGGTGTTTTGCTCGCAGTAATTTTCGGAGCAGCCAATGCATATCTTGGACTCCGAGTTGGTATGACTGTTTCTGCTTCTATTCCGGCAGCAGTTATATCTATGGGTGTTATTCGCATTATCATGCGTAAGAATTCCATCCTTGAAAGTAACATGGTACAGACCATCGGTTCAGCCGGTGAGTCACTTGCAGCAGGAGCGATCTTTACGATGCCGGCACTGTTCCTCTGGGCAGAAGAGGGTCTTTGCTCTATGCCGAGCCTTGTCGAGATCACACTGATCGCACTTTGCGGTGGTGTTTTAGGTGTACTTTTCATGGTACCGCTTCGTAATGCCCTGATCGTGAAAGAGCACCTGACACTGCTTTACCCGGAAGGAACTGCATGTGCAGACGTACTTCTGGCCGGCGAAGAAGGCGGAGCAAACGCTTCTACGGTATTCTCCGGTATGGGACTTGCAGCAGTATTTAAATTTATCGTTGATGGTCTGAAGGTGATCCCGGCAGACGTATCAGCAGCTTTTAAATCTTTCAAAGGTGAGATCGGTATGGAAGTATACCCGGCACTGCTTGGTGTTGGTTATATTGTAGGACCAAAGATCGCATCTTACATGTTTGTTGGTTCTGTATTCGGATGGCTGGTTATCATCCCGCTGATCTGTCTGTTCGGACCTGATACCTGGCTGTATCCGGCAGAAGCAGGCACAACAATCGCTCAGCTTTATGCAGGCGGCGGTGCATCAGCTATCTGGAGTACTTACGTAAAATACATCGGTGCAGGTGCCATCGCAACAGGCGGTATCATCTCTCTGATCAAATCTCTGCCTCTGATCGTAAAAACTTTCAGCGACTCTATGAAGAGCGTAAAAGGCGGAAAAAATACAAGTACTGCACGTACTGCACAGGATCTGCCGATGCAGTTTATCCTGATCGGAATCGTTGCCATGGTTGTTATCATCTGGGCAGTACCGGCTATCCCGGTAACTCTGCTTGGAGCAGCACTGATCGTAATCTTCGGATTCTTCTTCGCAACGGTATCCTCCCGTATGGTAGGTCTGGTAGGAAGTTCCAATAACCCGGTATCCGGTATGGCAATCGCTACTCTGCTGATCGCAACTATGGCGATCAAAGGAAGCGGCAAAACAGGTATCGACGGTATGACAGCAGCAATCGCAATCGGTTCTGTTATCTGTATTATCGCAGCAATCGCAGGCGATACTTCACAGGATCTGAAGACCGGTTATCTGCTTGGTGCTACACCGAAAAAACAGCAGATTGGTGAGCTGATCGGTGTTCTTGCATCCGGTCTGGCTATCGGCGGTGTTCTCTACCTGCTGAATGCAGCATGGGGTTACGGCGGAGCAGAAGTACCGGCTCCTCAGGCAACTCTGATGAAGATGATCGTAGAAGGTATCATGGGCGGAAACCTGCCATGGAACCTGGTATTTGTCGGCGTATTCCTGGCACTGGGTCTTGAGATCCTGCGTATCCCGGTAATGCCGTTCGCAATCGGTCTGTATCTGCCGATTTACCTGAATGCAACCATCATGATCGGTGGTGTTGTACGTATGGTAATGGATGCACGTAAGAATGTCGATGAAAAGACAAAAGAACAGCAGTCCACAGACGGAACACTGTACTGTGCAGGTATGATCGCCGGAGAAGGTCTGGTAGGTATCCTGCTGGCAATTTTCGCAGTATTTGGTATCAACACAAGCATCGGAGAGAGTGTAAACTTTGGCAACATCGGTGGTGTCATTCTTATGGTGCTGATGATTGCATCCCTGCTTTACTTCTCTCTTAAGAAAAAGAAAAAAGCATGAAAAAAAAGAAACAGGAACAACAGATAAATTATCTGGATCTGATTCCGGTAAAAGCCGAAGGCCTGAAGTGGCACAAAGACTTCAGGGATCGCGTGATACTGGAAGTAAAAAATGAAGGTTTTTTTAACGGGATCGCACAGAAAGTATTTAACCGCCCGGAAGTCACAAAGATACATCTGGATGTACATGGAAGTTATCTTTGGCCTTTTATCGATGGAGAGAGAACCGTCATGGATCTGGCTGCTCTGGAAAAAGAGCGGTTTGGTGAAGCGGCAGAACCCCTTTATCCACGAATCGTAAAGTATTTTCAGATTCTTGAGAACAATCATTTTGTAAGTTTTAAATAATAAAATCCCTTGCGGCGGGCAGTTTCTGCTGTAAGGGATTTTTTACCACAGGGGGATTCTTTTTATGTGCACAAATAAAAAACATGCAGAAAATCTCTTGCACGCACGGGGAAAATTTTCCGGTCGCATCGGTTATGTGCTGGCAGTTGCCGGCTCTGCGGTTGGACTTGGAAACATCTGGCGATTTCCATATCTTGCGGCAAAATACGGCGGAGGTATGTTTCTGCTTGTCTATCTGATTTTAATGGTCACTTTTGGATATGTTATGATCGTATCCGAAACAGCACTGGGACGTATGACGAAAAAAAGCCCGGTTGGAGCTTTCCACAAATTCGGAAAGAGCCTGCCGTTTCACCTGGGAGGCTGGATCAACGCAGTCATCCCGATGATGATTGTTCCTTATTACAGTGTGATCGGTGGCTGGGTTCTGAAATATCTGTTTGAGTATATCAGGGGCAATGCAAACCTTGTTGCACAGGATGGCTATTTCAACAGTTTTATCACCTCTTCCATGGAAGTAGAAATATGGTTTCTGATCTTTGCGGCACTGGTATTTATTGTCATTCTTGCAGGTGTAAAAAATGGAGTAGAACGTGTTTCAAAGGTTATGATGCCGCTTCTGATCCTGCTGGCAGCCTGTGTGGCTGTTTATTCCATCACAAGACCGGGAGCCGTGGAAGGCATCAAATATTTCCTGATCCCGAATCTGGAGAATTTTTCCTGGATGACGGTCGTTGCGGCGATGGGGCAGATGTTTTATTCCCTGTCGATCGCGATGGGTATCCTGTATACGTATGGATCTTATATCGGGAAAGATGTAGACATCGAAAAAAGCACCACGCAGGTTGAGATTTTTGACACCGGTGTCGCACTTCTGGCCGGTCTGATGATCATTCCGGCAGTGTTTGCATTCTCCGGCGGAGATATGGAAACGCTCCAGGCAGGACCGGCACTGACGTTCATCACCCTGCCGAAAGTATTTGCGAGTATGGGAGTTGGCACGATTGTCGGCATCGCATTCTTCCTGATGTTTCTGTTTGCGGCACTGACCAGTGCAATCTCACTTCTTGAGACCAGCGTTTCCACCCTGAACGATGAGCTTCACTGGAGCCGTGGAAAATGCTGTCTGCTGATGGTTGTCGTGATGCTGGTGATCGGAACGGCATCCTCTTTTGGATATGGTATCTGGGACTCTGTGAAGATCCTTGGTATGCAGTTTTTGGATTTCTTTGACTTCCTGACCAACTCGGTCATGATGCCGATCGCAGCACTTGCTACCTGCATTCTGATCCTGAAAGTCGTCGGATTTAAAAGAATGGATGCGGAGATTGAACAGTCATCTGATTTTAAACGCAAGAAATTATATCATTTCTTCCTGAAATATCTGGCATCCGCCTGCGTGATCATTATCCTTCTCAGCTCCATTGCAAATGTACTGGGATGGATTTCGATGTAAAACAGAAAAACTTTGTCGAAAGACCGGTTAAGCATTGTAATACTAGCCGTTTGGCTAGTGTACAATGCTTTTTTGATTTTATATAATGGTTATAGAATGATGTTGGGGTCAAAAGATGCCATACGAATTGTTCCGTACTTCGTACTCCCACAATTCTACCCAATATTCGCATATCGTGAAGCTTACGCTCCACTTTTATGCTCATATCGGGGCGGGTCATTAAGCCATAAAACCACTCCTGTGCAAGCACATCGTGGTTTCAGGCTTTTGACCCTGGCATCTATAGAATTGCGAAAATTAGTTTTCAACGGAGCAATTTGCAGGAATCAGTCAGGAATGAAAGATTAAAAAAGGAAAACAGGAGGAAGATATGAGAAAACGAATTGCAGCAGGATTACTTGCATTTGCACTTGCATTTACCGCAATGGATTTTGGTGGTCTGGTAAGCATTCAGGCAAATGCAGCAGGACTGGTACAGGTTACTGAAGAGAACCAGAGTAATTTTCATTTAAACGGAGATTATGCAGGATATTATGCGATCGCAGATAAAGAAGATCTGCAGGCATTTGCGGCAAAGGTCAATGCCGGAGAGAAAGACATCAATGCAGTGCTGACGGCGGATATTGATATGACAGGCGAAGACTGGACACCGATCGGGGATACCGATAAGGGTTATACAGGAACCTTTGACGGAAACGGACACAAGATCAGCAATCTGGTCTGCGAGCGGACAGGAGACAAACAGGTATCAGGATTGTTTGCAGTGCTGATGGAGAACAGCGTTGTCAAAAATCTTGGAGTGGAGAATGGTGTGTTCACATCGTCAACGAGCGCGGCCGGAGCGATTGCGGCAAAAAGCAGGCTTGGAAAGGTGATCAACTGCTGGAACAACGGAAAAGTAACAGCTCATGATTTCGGCGGCGGCATTGTCGGAAGTTCGCAGGGCTGGATCGAATCATGCAAAAACAGCGGATCGGTAAAGGCAACGTGGGGCTGGGGACGCAGCGGAGGTATCGCCGGGGAGCAGGTCTGTGATATGAACAGCTCAAAACAATATGTAAGAACCTATATCAAGTATTGTTATAATACCGGAACAGCAGATGGATATTATGCCGGCGGTATAGTTGCTTATCAAGGCTATAAGAATCAAGAAGCCTGTGATATCATCTCCTGCTGGAGCGATGCAGTCATGACAGGAAGTATAACAGGTGGAATTGTAGGGAGTCTGGACAAGGGTGACACAATTCAGAACTGTGTTTTTAATACCGATCGTTTTAAGGGACAGGTTTATAATAAAAATCAAAATGGAAGTGTCAAAGATTCAGAAGGTATGACAACCGCAGAGTTTGCATCCGGAAAGGCGACCTGGGTGTTAAATGGAAAGGATAATTCTCTGGCTTCACAGGCAAAGTGGTTCCAGAATCTTGAAGAAAATCCGGATGCTTATCCTGTAATGGATGGCACACATGGAAAGGTTTATTATCTGGAGGAAAACGATACTTACAGCAATCATCCGGGAAGTATGGAAAAAAATGAGATTTCACTGGTATCCGGTACCCAGATTGAGCGGACAAGCGATAATCTGTCTGAAACAAAGCCACTGTCTCTGAAAAAAAACGAGGTTTTTAACTGGAAAGGGGACGGAGCAATAGAGGTCGACTATTATCTGGATGAAAAGGCACAGATACCGACCACGGCGGAAAACAGCGGAGCTGCTAAAAAAGGCGGAGCACCGGCACTGCCGGGACAATATTATGTAAAAGTGACGGCTCTGGAAGTGGAAGATTTTTATCAGGAAACTTCAGAAATCTTTTCCTATCAGATCAACTTCGATGCCGAAATCCAGATGGAAAAAATCGCAGGCAGCAAAAGCATAGATTATGCTTATACCGGAAATCCACGGGAACTGTCCTTTGAAAAAGGAAGAAAAATCACCTGGAGCTGCGAGGAAACACCGACATCCGTAAAAACCACTTATTATAAAGATCGCGGCAGCGTGCTGACAAATGCAGAAAATGCCGGTGCACTTACCGAAGGCGGAGCGCCAGCTGATAAAGGCGATTACTATGTAAAAGTAGAAATGACTTTCCGTGAAAAATATAAATCAGAATCGGATTATCTGTTATATAAAATTTCGGACGGAGAAATTGAGGTAACTATGGATGGACATTCCGAACCATATGTTACTTTGACAGAAGCATTTCGTGATACAGAGGGAAAAACAGCACAGATGAAGCTGTTGAAGAATATTGAATCGGTACGGGAAGTGGAGGTAAACAGTGGAAATCTGATTCTGGATCTGAATGGATATCGTCTGCAAAATTTAAAGAGGACCACTCTGAATCAGGATGCTTCTCTTAAAATTACAGACAGCAGTGAAACGCAGACGGGTGTATTTTACGGTACGTTGCTAGTAAGAAGTAAAAATATAGAATTTGCCGGCGGAATTTATGAAAATCAGTCGAACAGCTATTTTGTGTATAACGGTGCGAAAATTAAGGTGAGCGGTGGAAAATTCGATCGGGTTTCAAAAGAATGGGCAGAACTTGGAGAAGAGCTTTGTCTGGTGGATAATGAGACGAATGAGAAACAGCCATATGCCGAGACAAGCTGTACGAATGTGCATGTCGAGGCGTGTAAGAAACATGATTATGAGCAGGATGTGCAGTACTGCGTGTGGTGCCATAAGAAAAATCCGGATTTCCAGGGTTATGTTCGGATCACCGTAAATGGAGTAGAAACTTATGTAGATACACTGAAAGAAGCGTTACAATACGCAAATGGCAAAGAAGCAGAGATTACCTTTATGCAGTCAATGGAAAATACGGGAAGTCTTCCGACTCTGAAAAGTGGAAAAATCACTCTGGATTTAAATCAAAAATCTCTGACAGCGAAAAGTGTTGACCGGATCTACATAGACGGAGCAGAGGTTACGGTAAAAAACGGAACCTTTGATATTGTAATAGCACAGAGGAGCGGGAAACTGAGAATAGAAAGCGGTGATTTCAGACAGATCGGCTATTGGGACAGTTATCAAAACAGTATAGAAATGACCGGCGGAAATTTTCAGAACATCGTATTATATTCAGGCAGTGCAGAAAATATGCTTCCGCAGGGTTATGCGTTCTACAGTACGGAAGATGGACGCTTTCTGAGCAGAAAAGAAGTACTTACTCAGAGTGATCTGAAAAATGTGGAGGTTCGAAATACAGGTATGAGCTGTGAGACACTTCCGCAGATTTCCGGAAATGTAGAACAAACTTTGCAGGAGTATACCTTAATTCCGGGCGTGATCAGGGCAGATACCGGAAACGGAGAAAGTACGCTGCTGGAAGGAACCTGGAGTTTTACGGAGAAAGAAAATCTGGAAGTGATACCGGAACTTGGAAAAAGATTGATATGCGATCTTGTTTTTACACCGAAAGATGGAAATTATCCTTATTATGTAGTAAAAGGTGTAGAAGTTCATGTTGAGAAAAAGACTCCACAGCAGACTGCATTTCATGAATCGGCAAGTTATATTTATACCAAGGGTTCTGGCACGGTATTTGTGGATCTGCGGGCAAAACTCCCGGCGGACAAAAAGGAAGATTATTATTCCTATTATGCAGCAGGGGATGAGCAGATTTTTGATGATTATGAGATTACGCGGAATGGACAGTTAAATTATAAAGTGAAAGATTTTACAGACAGGAGCATGATAGGAAAAACAGGCACAATTCATGTAAGGGTAACAATGAAAAATTATAAGGATGTTTCTTATGACTTAACGGTCACACTGACAGATCAGAAAAAGGTTGTTCTGAAAGCAGGCAGTGAAATAAAAGTTTTACAGGATCGGAAACTTACTTACGGAGAAACATTATCCAATCTGCAGCTGAATCTGGAAGGGAAAGAAAAAGCAGTCTTTGTTGAGCAGGGAACGGATACGCAGATTCCCGGAACGCTTGCATGGAAAGACGGAACACAAAGACCGGATACATCCGTGACAAGTGCAGAATGGATCTTCACGCCGGATGATGTGGCATATGCAAAGGCAGAAGGCAGCACAGCGATTACAGTAGAGGCAAAAAAACTGGAAATCACAGCAGCGACTGCGGATGATAAAGTATATGACGGAACCGCATATGTCAGCTTCCGTGATATTGTTCTGGATGGTGTGGAAGCAGGAGATGAAGTTTCTGTAGACATCGGAACGGTCAGAAGAACTTTAAGAGACGTAAAAGCGGGAGATTATACATATGCAATGCTGCCGGAACTGAAATTAACCGGAAAAGATAAAGAAAATTATATTCTTGTGCAGCCGACAGGCGAAGTTCCTCTGACAAAAGCAGTCAATGTGGCAAAAAGCAGCGGACTTCAGGTCGAAGAACAGAATAAAAGTTACTTATATTTAAAGGATCAGGAAGAGCGGATCAGTCTCAGGGAAATCCTCCCGGTGGACTGCGGGAATGCACAGTATGCTGCACCGGAGATGACCGGAAACATGGAATATATCACAGAACCGAGTATAGCAAATGATATATTATCTTATACAGTGAAGCAGGGGGCACTGGACAGGAAAGGAAAGATCCAGATCAAAGTCACGACTGAGAACTATGAGGACTTTGTGCTCACCTTCAATCTGGAATGTAATGACAAGATACCAGTCAGATTACAGGAAGGAACAGAAGTAACCCTGAAAAAAGATACGCTTACTTACGGTAATCTTTTGTCGGCACTGGAGTTTTCGGAAGCAGAATTTGTGGACGGAGAAGGAAATACAGTGGAAGGAACGCTTGCGTGGAAAGATGCCACACAAAGACCGGATACATCCATGACAAGTGCAGAATGGATCTTTACACCGGATCATGTAGCGTATGCAAATGTAGAAGGCAGCACGGCGATCAAAGTAAATGCAAAAGAACTTACGGTAACAAAGGCGACCGCCAGAAACAGGAAATATGATGGCACAAATCAGGTTGCCATCACGGAAGTACTGCTAAGTGGTATGCTGGAAGGCGATGAAGTGAGCGTAGATCTGACGGATCTGCATGGAACGTTAAAAGATAAAAAAGCAGGAGAATATACTTCGGTAACATTACCGGAACTGACGCTTGCCGGAAAAGACAAAGCAAATTACAGGCTGGTACAGCCAGTCACAGAAATCCCTCTGACAAAAGCGGTGACGATCGAGACACAGGAGACAACGGAAACACCGGAGACACCACAAAAACCGTCAAATCCAGGCACAAAACCGGGAACTTCTGAACCGATACAGAAACCAGAATATCTGAAAAAAGGAACAAAGTTCACCGGACCGGACAAAAATCAGTATAAAGTAACCTGTGCAGATGGAAAAACTTTTACAGTAGCTTTTCTGAAGCCGAAAAAGGGAACCAAAGGTACGGTAAAAATACCGGGCAGTGTTACCGTAAATCATGTTACTTATAAAGTTACCGCGATCGCCGCAAATGCATTTAAAAACCAGAAAAAGATTAAAAAAGTAGTGATTCCGTCAAGCGTGAACAGAATCGGCAAGAAAGCATTTTATGGCTGTAAGAACCTGAAGAATATCACGATCAAAACGACGAAGCTCACAAAGAAAAACGTGGGAAGCAAGGCTTTTTCCGGCATCCATGCGAAAGCAGTCATCAAAGTTCCGAAGAAAAAACAGTCTGCTTATAAGAAAATTTTGAAAGCACGCGGAGTCACGAAAAAAGAAAAAGTGCAGGCAATCAAAGTAAAACTTAAAAAAGCATAAGATAAAAAATACCGGGGCAGTGAGTGTCAAAGGTGGTTTTGGCACTCGCAAATGCCCGGAAAGGATGAAAACTATGCAGGGAGCAGAAAATACAGAAAAACAGAAACTTTCCGCTCCACTTAGAGCACGTATGTGGAAGTACCGTATGATCAGTGTGATCGTTTGTGCACTTGCCGTCTGGATCGCATCAAAAGGCAACTGGAATAAGATTCCGCTCAGTGTGGCAACGGTTGTACTGATCATCGGTGTTGCGATCTGGATGCTGGCATCGCCGGATGATTACAATGGTTCAACAGATATTTGCAGTATGATCGCCATGGATTGTCCGAGAAAGATCGAAGAATTTTATGAGGCCTACAAAGATGTCCGCACGCCGCTTGGCTCCGGTTATCTTGTTCAGTTTTACACGATGAGACAGCCGGCTCTGATGTTCGGGCCGGACAAAAACGGCGATTATCTCTATTTCTGGCTTTCAAAAGACGGGAATATCGGTTATCTTGGCTATTCGTTCATGACCAGTATGATAAAGGGAAAATATAATGATCCGATATTTCCAGCAGAAGAGGATTTTGGCGATAATACAGCAAAATATGTCTGCTATCAGTCGGATGTGCTTCTGATGCAGAAGCAACTGAGGGAGAGCCTGGAGCATTTTGTGAAAACAAAACAGGTTTTGGAAATTCCGCAGTCCCGCCCATCGGAAGTCTATACTTTTACGGAGGATTTTAAACTGACCGGTCAGCATTTTGATCTCTGTGACAACGAAGGAAACCGTGTTTTCGAAATCGAAGGAACGGCTCCGCTGCGCACACTTTCTGTTTATGACGATCAGCATAACGAGATCTTTAAAATGACCAAGAAGATCGTAAGTGTACTGCCGACCTACCAGTTTTATTACCTGGGTGAGCTTTACGGCACGCTGGAGAAGAAATTTGTGCTGGTCAAAGACAAATTTGAGATGAAGGTCAAAGAAGGAAAACTGGAACTGACGGAATATGCCGGTTCGATCGGCCATAATTTCTGCGTAACCTTAAATGGCAAAACGCTGGGGACGATCCTGGACAACCTGGATCTGAAAATGGAAAATATCGTTTTTGACAATGCAGTGATCATTGCATATGAAGAAAAATATCTTCCGCTGCTTGCGGCAATGGCGGTGATGGTGGCACGCGAACTTGCACGGGATCGCAGTTAGGAGGTGTGAATGAAAGAAAAAGCAAAGATAAGAAAAGCGGTGTATATCGCAGTGATGTGGTGTATTCTGGCAAGTGTTCTTTTGGGATGCAGAAAATCTAATGTCGAGTCCTATGCATCTGCAGAGGAAGCAAAGCAGGCAATGAGTCAGTGCCGGACATTTCTGGTAGAAGGAGATCTGGATGAGGTCAACCAGGAGGGGAATATCCTTGCGGACGGGAAAATAGCCGGGCGGTTAAAAGAAACAGGTATTCTCAATACGAAATGGACGGTATCGGTCGATGGCAAAACCTGGTTCTGGATGAAATTTGTGACTGATGAGCCGATCAATAACATCGATGGCGTGATTGCCGGGACAACCTATGGTTATTATGATAAAAATAATCAGTGCCTTGGCTATGCACAGAAGCGGGTGTTCGAGAACGAAAATCTGGAACGTGAATATTATCTCGTATTTATGGATGCAGACGGAAATCCAAAAGATTATCTGGCAGAACAGCACGGAGAGGAACTTTACGATTACGAGGGCAATCAGATCGGCAGCGGAAAAGCAGAACTCAAGGGTTATATTGGGGAGAAATGCTATTTCGAAATTGATACCGAACCGGGTGTATCTGTGGATGCAGTGGATAAAATGGCAATGTATCTCCAACTGTTTAGTAAATTTAATGAAACGGCAGGAGATTAAATGGTGGTAAAAAACAATTCTTACGGTGTAAAAAACCATGGAGATGCGATTGATGCTTGAATTTATGCAGGTTTGCTATTATAATCATCAGTGATTTAGAGAAGTAAACTTTATCACACACCCGCTTATACTATTTTATACATTTAAGGAGGAATCTACTATGATTACCTGGAACAACCTGGATACACTGGAAGCATTTAAAAATCTTTCAAAGGCAGAGCGTGTAAATATCGCAGAGGCAATGTCTGGAGAAAACGGTGCAGAACGTGTGAAAACATACAGCACACCGATGGCAGAAGGCCTTACGTATAATTATGCTGCAAAGCAGGTAGATGACAAACTGCTGGACGATCTGCAGAAACTGGCAGATGAAGCACAGCTGACTGAAAAATTCGAAGCACTTTACAATGGTGAAGTTATTAACACCGGAGAGAAAAGAATGGTTCTTCATCACCTGACACGCGGTCAGCTCGGTGAGGCTGTAAACGCTGACGGCACAGACAAACGTGCTTTCTATAAAGAACAGCAGCAGAAGATCGCAGATTTTGCAAACAAAGTACATGCCGGAGAGATCACAAATGCAGCAGGTGAGAAATTTACAACCGTTGTTCAGATCGGTATCGGCGGCAGTGACCTCGGACCTCGTGCAATGTATCTGGCACTGGAAAACTGGGCAAAGAAAAACGATACCTTCAAGATGGAAGCAAAATTCATCAGCAATGTAGACCCGGATGATGCAGCAGCAGTTCTGTATGGTATCGACGTAGCACATTCTATCTTTATCCTGGTTTCCAAATCCGGTACAACACTGGAAACACTGACCAACGAGTCCTTCGTAAAAGATGCCCTGAAAAATGCAGGACTGGATGCTTCCAAACATATGATCGCAGTAACCAGCGAGACATCTCCACTGGCAAAGAGCGACGACTATCTGGCAGCATTCTTTATGGATGATTACATCGGCGGACGTTATTCATCCACATCCGCAGTAGGCGGAGCCGTATTATCCCTGGCATTCGGACCGGAAGTATTTAAAAGATTTTTAAACGGTGCAGCAGAAGAGGACAAACTCGGAACAGAAAAAGATATCAGAAAGAATCCGGCAATGCTGGATGCACTGATCGGCGTTTATGAGCGTAACGTACTGGGCTATCCAAGCACAGCAGTACTGCCATACTCACAGGCACTGAGCCGTTTCCCGGCACATCTGCAGCAGCTTGACATGGAGTCCAACGGTAAATGCGTAAACCGTTTCGGTGAGAGACTTGACTATGTAACCGGACCGGTTATCTTTGGTGAACCGGGAACAAACGGACAGCATTCTTTCTACCAGCTGCTCCATCAGGGAACAGACATCATCCCACTGCAGTTCGTAGGCTTCAAGAGCAACCAGATGAACACAGACGTAGTGATCCAGGGCAGCACAAGCCAGCAGAAACTGTGTGCAAACGTGGCAGCTCAGATCGTAGCATTTGCATGCGGAAAAGAAGACGAAAACCGCAACAAAAACTTCGAAGGCGGACGCCCGTCCAGCATCATCATTGGTGAACAGCTGAACCCGGAAACACTAGGAGCACTGCTTTCACACTTCGAAAACAAAGTCATGTTCCAGGGCTTCGTATGGAACGTAAACAGCTTCGACCAGGAAGGAGTACAGCTCGGTAAAGTACTGGCAAAACGCGTACTGGCCCACGAGACAGACGGAGCACTGAAAGTACTCAGCGATCTGATGAATATTTAGTCTCAGAATAGAAAGAACCCAAGCGAGAATATTCGCTTGGGTTCTTTTTAGGTAGGTGCGCCTAGCGGCGCACGTTTCTAACGGGTTAAAGTCCCGAATCCGCCCGGTAGTGGGAAGGATATAGCCGAAGGCAAGGGTGTCCATCGTGAGATGGAATCTGAAGGAAGCTGGATGTGAGGAACATACTAACTCATGGGCAAATCTCTGGTCTGACGAACAGAAATCTCATATAAGGTTATGCATGAGGATAAGGCTGCCTACCAAGTCGAAGTCCAATAACTACACGGAATCATGCATGATAAATGAGGCAGATGGATGGAGAGGAAGAAACGTGTGGTACCTAGGGAGGTCTGTGCGGTACGCCTTGAAAGAGGTAACCACTGCATAAAGCAATGCTGAACGCACAGAAGTCAGCAGAGGTCATAGTAGCCGAGAGGTGAAGGACCGAATCAGTAGGAGTCTTGAGTATGACCGAGAAAGGAGGAATGACCGTCTATGGCAGAAAACATTGAAAACAATGGCTGTTCGCAAAGAGATAATGCGGAACATGAAGGGTATGTGAAAGCGTCTAGGTCATTCAATCGGATATGGAAAGAAAGAGACAGTGCACAGCCGAGACTTTTAGAAGCGATCCTGTATAAAGATAACTTTAACAGAGCGTATAAGAGAGTTAAGGCAAACAAGGGAGCACCAGGAATTGATGGCATGACCATTGAAGAGGCTCTTCCATATCTAAAGGAGCATCAACAAGAGATAACCGACCGCATTTATCGTGGAAAGTATACTCCGTCTCCAGTAAGACGAGTTGAGATTCCCAAACCAGATGGTGGTGTGCGAAAGCTTGGTATACCAACGGTGATAGACCGTACAATCCAACAGGCAATCACGCAAGAGTTAGTGCCAATCTATGAACCGCTGTTTGCAGATGGTAGCTTTGGCTATCGTCCGGGCAGAAGTGCGAAGGACGCAATACAAAAAGTGAAAGAGTATGCAGAACAAGGATACACATATGCAGTATCCTTAGATTTATCAAAATACTTCGACACACTGAACCATGAAATTCTCCTTAACTTACTCCGTAAGAATGTAAAGGACGAACGGGTGGTGCAGTTGATTAAGCGATATCTGAAAAGTGGGGTAATGGAGAACGGAGTAGTCATGGAAACAGAGGAAGGTTCGCCACAAGGAGGAAATCTATCCCCACTACTGGCGAATATCTATCTCAATGAGTTTGACCAGGAGTTTTTGAAGAGAGGAGTCCCATGCGTCAGATATGCAGATGACATCGTGCTCCTTGCGAAGAGCAAACGGGCATCGGAGAGACTTCTGGAAAGCAGTACGAAATACCTTGAAGAGAAACTGAAACTTACAGTCAACAGAAAGAAAAGCCGTACTGTCAGTGTGTTTGCAATCCGAAATTTTAAGTATCTAGGCTTTGCATTGGGAAGGAATGGAACGGGTATTTATGTTCGCGTTCATCCAAAGTCATGGAGAAAGTTTAAGTCGAGACTGAAAGAGTTGTCTTCCCGTAAACGATGTCAGTCAATCAAGCCAAGCCTTGAGAAAATCAAGATATATGCAAGAGGATGGCTGAACTATTACGGAATAGCAAGCATGAAGAACAACATCGAAGAGATCAACGGATGGCTCTACCACAGAATACGCATGTGTATATGGAAACAGTGGAAACTTCCAAAAACAAAGAAAAGAAATCTGATAAAGATGGGAGTACACGAATACTATGCGAATATGGCGGCAAACTGCCGAAGAGGACACTGGTATTGTGCGAATCTGACAACAGTTAAGAAAGCCATGACAAAAGAGAGACTGATAAACGGTGGCTTCTATGATTTAGCCACAGCCTATCAGTCCGTGCACGTCAACTATTGAAACCGCCGTGTACCGAACGGTACGCACGGTGGTGTGAGAGGACGGCGGTTAGTCACCGCCTCCTACTCGATTGCGAGACCTAAAAGAAATCTTCAACTTGAGAAACTTCTGTAAAATGGTTATAATAAAATTAGAAAATAATTTATGATATAGCAGTTGAAAATGAGGTGATGATATATGCTAAAGACTATGCTGGATTTAATAGAGCAATATGTAGAAGCTGTTAAAAAGATTTATGGCTCACATGTACGACAGATTATTCTATATGGATCCTATGCAAGAGGAGATTTCCGACCGGATTCGGATGTAGATATTATGATTTTATTGGATATGTCTGATCTGGAGTTAAAAGCATATGCACAACAGCTTTCTTATATGACCTATGATTTCAATATGGACAACGATCTGGATATCAAGCCTATTGCAAAAAGCGAAGCACATTTTAAAAAGTGGATTGTAAATTATCCGTTTTATTCCAATGTTTATAAAGAAGGGGTAGTTTTGTATGGAGCAGCATAATCAGGAAATTGGTACAAGACGGGATTTGGTTCTATATCGTCTGGAAACGGCAAAAAATGATCTGAAATCTGCAAGAGCGTTATTTGCAATTGAAGGCTATCGAGGAGCAAATAACAGAGCATATTAAGCTATCTTTCATGCGATTAATGCCGTACATGCTATTAATGGAAAAGCATATAAAAGACACAAAGATGCTGTGGCGAATTTCAACAAGGATTATGTAAAAACATCTGTGTTTCCAAGAGAAATGGGACGAAAAATTGGACAGGCGGAAGAGATTCGACATGCAAGTGACTATGATGATTTTTATATTGCAAGTAAAGAAGAATCAGAACGTCAGATTCTGACAGCAGATGAGTTTATAATTTTGGCAGAAAAATATTGTGGGGAGCAGATTGAAGAGCTTGGTCTTGATTGAAGGATTCCAAAGTGAAAAAGGTGAACTTCAAAAGAGTACAGCTCAAAGAATAACAAAAATATTGGATACTATGGATATAAAAGATAATATTTTGCAGACTGATAATACGCTTTTTGAAAATATGATTCTTCCAGAGGATATTCAAAATGGTTTTTCTAATTGGAAGAAAATGATATAAGTTTCTTAAAGTGTTGTAGTCAAACTTTTCAAGCACTGCAGTTACAATGATAGTTTATTATAAGTTAAGCCAAAGCTTGATATTGCAATGAAATCAAAAATACTCATGGTAAAATAATATATCATTTTGTAAACAAAATTGCAATCATTAATATGAGAAAACAAAAAAGAAATATGTGATAAAAAGAAACCGGGAAGCGTTACGTTTCCCGGTTTTTTTCTTGTTTTGAAGTACTATATCAGCTTTTTCTTTTCATACAGAACAAAATTGCATTTGGTATTTGGTAAAATATATTATATACTATAAAAAGAACAACCTTATATAGTATATCTGCTTTACACAAAGATAATATCCGATTTCGTAGAGTACCTTACTCCACGATTCAGTATATGGAAATATATACCAAATATTTACTTAATTTTACAAAATATCACATAACTTGTCAACATATGAGAGAAGATTTCTTGTAAATATTAAATAGCAAAATTGCATATAACAAACATTTACCAATAATATAGAAAAACCAGATACATTATGTAAATCATGAGAGGAGAATTCTGCTTATGTTTCCAATAGAAGAAAATATTTATATGCCACAAAATGAAGAACAACAAAAGGTTTTGTACAAAAAAATACTCGAATCTTTTTCTGCGGTCCGCACACCTGTTCTTTTCAAAAATATCATTGAAGAATGGATGGAAAACAGCAAACCCTTATTGAAAGCATCTACATATATTAAGTATCGAAACATGATCTGTTCGTACATTCTCCCATATCTTGAAGATTATACAACAGAGGAACTGACTGTTGACTGTCTGAACACCTTCTGCAGAGAATTATTATGCAGTGGCGGGGTAAAAAAGCAGGGACTTTCCACCAAAACCGTGTCGGATGTACTGTCACTTCTACGCAGTATCTTCCGCTATGCGAATACCAAAGGAATCGTACTTCCATGCACCGGGAAAGAAATCATAATCAAGAAATCTTCCCGTGAATTCCGTGTGTTCAGCATAAATGAGCAAAAACAATTATGTACATATTTATGCAAACATATGTCCTATAAAAACATGGGAATTCTTATATGCCTCTACACAGGACTTCGTATCGGAGAAATATGTGCCCTTCGCTGGAATGACATTTCATTACAGGAAAATACGCTGTATGTTCACCAGACTTTGCAGCGCCTGCAGAATGAAAATAACAGCGGCAAAAGAACGTCTCTTATCTTATCAACTCCCAAAAGCAGCTGTTCTATCCGAACCATTCCTCTTCCGGATGATATTGTCACCATTTTGAATACTTCTTTTCCCAAAAAAGAAGGTTATCTGCTGACTGGCTCAGATTCTTATGTAGAACCCCGAACGATGCAAAACCATTTTAAATATGTACTGACTGCCGCACAGGTAGAAACAACAAACTTTCATACTTTACGCCATACTTTTGCGACAAGATGCGTAGAAGCCGGGTTTGATATTAAAAGTTTAAGTGAGATTCTTGGTCATTCCAATGTCAATATCACCATGAACCGCTATGTTCACCCGACAATGGAACTGAAACGTCAGAATATGCAGCGACTTTCCTGCCCTTTCCCCTCCGATTTCGTGGAGTAAGGTACTCTGCGAAAATCAATCATCTAAATGATAGTACAGGAGGAAAAAAGATGAAAAGAGTAAAGCAGGCAATGAACAAAGTCTTTTCGTTTTGCATGGTAGTGATGCTTGTGCTTGGCATGGCAGTCATCCCGGCAGAAAAGACAAACGCAGCAAATGTCAATGAGCAGATTCAGAATGCCAAAAATGCAGTTGTGCAGGTTATGGTTTGTGTAAAAGATCCATACGGCAACTGGACAAATCTGGTTGCAGGTACCGGATTTTTAGTTGGAACAGAAGCAAACGCACAGTATGTTATTACGAATGACCACGTTGCACATGCTACAAGCACCGAGTGGCTGAACGATGATATGGCAAAGGGTATGCAGACCATCAGTCAGCAGACAGAGTATACCAAGATTAAAACGAAAGTGCGAGTAGTCCTGAAACGAGATTCTTATATTGATGCATCTATCGTACAGAGCAGCTCGGATGCAGACCTGGCAATCCTGAAACTGGAACAGCCGATCTACAACCGTGCACCGATCGTATTAAATGCAACAACAGAACCGCAGAGTACAGAAAAAGTATACGCTCTGGGATTCCCGGGACTGGTACAGGCATATCAGGATGACAAAATCTATACAAGTGATGATGTTACCGTAACAGACGGAAGTGTTTCCAAAGTAGCAGCAAGTTCTGTTCCTACCGGAAGCCCGATTACTTACATCAATCATTCCGCAGCTATTTCAGAAGGCAATTCCGGCGGTCCCCTGCTGAACGAAGAAGGCGAGGTTATCGGTGTCAATGAATGGGGAAGTACAACCGGTGACACATCTTATTACTATTCTATCCAGATCAAAGAAGTAACCGATCTTCTGGATGCGATGGGCATTGACTACATGAAATCAGGAGATTCTGTCGCAGAAGCAGATGGTGACAATACAGATGCAGCAAGTGACAGTGAAACAGAAACAACAGCTGTTACAGAATCTGCTTCCGCAGTCGATGAACTGTTGAGCAAACTGGAAACAAGTATCAGCGAAGCAAAAGCAGTAGATACTGCTTCCTATACAAAAGATTCTGCACAGGCTCTGACCGATGCGATCACAGCAGCAGAGGATACACAGAAACTTGGCAATATGGCAACGGAAGAAGAACTGCAGAAAGCAATCGATGCTCTTGCAGATGCAAAAATGGGACTGGAAGAGCAGACAGGTTCCAGCCTTCCGATGGGTGTTATTATCCTTATCGTTGCAGTGGTTGTAGTTGCACTTATTATTATCATTGTTGTAGTGATGAATAACAACAAGAAAAAAGAAGAAGCGGCAAGAAAAGAAAGCCAGGCACGTAAGATCGCCGGCGGAGCAGGCGGTTTCCAGCAGAACGCAGGATTTACACCGAGAGATACTTCTTCTTACGGCGGAGATGATGGTTCTACTCCGACAGGCGTCCTGAATGAAGGAAGCAGTGCAACAACGGTACTGAGCAATGCAAACATGCCGAATGCAACACTGATCAGAAAAAAAACAAATGAAAGAATTACGGTTAATAAAGCAGAATTCAAGATTGGTAAAGAGAGACGTAAAGTGGATTACTGTATTTCTGATAACACAAGCATCAGCCGTCTGCATGCGACCATTATCTACAGAAATGGTTCTTTCTATATCGTAGATAACAATGCGACAAACGGAACCAGTGTAAATGGCAGCAGCCTTGCAGCAAATACAGAAAAAGCATTGGCAGGAAACGAGACAATCCGTCTAGCAGATGAGGAATTCATTTTCAGATGTTAATGTAGTGTGAGGGATGAGTGAGGTACTTGTATGATTTATAAAATTGCAGCCTATAGCGATATAGGTATCGTAAAAAAGACAAATCAGGACTCGGTACTCATGAAGGTAGCACAGACAAACCATGGCAGGGTTTGTCTGTGCGTTGTATGTGATGGCATGGGAGGTCTGGCAAACGGAGAACTGGCAAGTGCTACCGTGATCCGGGAATTTGACAAATGGTTCCGGAAAGACCTTCCGGCTATGCTGGAAATGCCGGTGTTCCCGGTTGAGGAGCTTCGGCTGCAGTGGGATAATCTTGTTTTGGATCAGAATAAAAAACTGGCAGATTATGCATCCAGCACAGGTACACGTATGGGTACGACTGTTGTCGCATTTTTAATCGTAGGTGAGAATTATTATATTATGAACATTGGTGATTCCAGAGCCTACATGATCACAGATGCGATCTATCAGCTGACAAAAGATCAGACTTATGTACAGTTTGAGATGGATGCCGGACGCATGACCTGGGAAGAGGCACAGGTACATCCACAGAGAAATGTACTTCTTCAGTGTATTGGTGCTTCCGAGCAGATCAATCCGGATTATTTTATAGGACAGGCAAATCCGGACACAACATTTCTGTTATGTTCAGATGGATTCCGACATCTGATTTCCCCGGATGAAATATATGAAAAATTAAAACCGGAAATTTTAGATAATGAAGATACGATGCTTCAAAATGCAATTTCACTTATTGAACTGAATAAAACCAGAAAAGAAGTGGATAACATATCAGTGGCTGTTATCCGGACATGTCGGGAGGGATAAAAATGCTGCAGATTGGTTCCTATGTAGATGGGAAATATAAAGTACTGAACAAAATAGGCCAGGGCGGCATGAGTGTCGTTTATCTGGCATTGAATGAAAAAGCGAATAAGACCTGGGCAATCAAAGAGGTCCGCAAAGACGGAGTGCAGGATTTTACCACCGTCAAACAGGGTCTGATCGCAGAGACAAATATTTTAAAAAGTCTGAATCACAAATACCTTCCGAGTATCATTGACGTTATTGATGACGGCGATTCTTTTCTGATTGTCATGGATTATATTCAGGGTAAATCGTTGGATAAGATTTTAAAGACAAGCATGGAAAAAGATGGACTGCCGATCGCACTGGATGATGTGATCTCATGGGGCAAGCAGCTGTGTGAAGTTTTTTATTATCTGCACACAAGACCGAATCCTATTATTTACCGTGATATGAAACCTGGCAATGTCATGCTGAAACCGGACGGCGAGATTTCGCTGATCGACTTCGGAACAGCACGAACCTTTAAACAGGGAAATCAGGAGGACACGACCTGCCTTGGTACACCGGGCTATGCCTCTCCGGAGCAATATGGAGGAAACGGACAGTCTACACCACGAAGCGATATTTACTGTCTGGGAGCGACACTCCATCATCTGATCACCGGACGAAATCCTTCTGCTACACCATTCAGTTTCCCGAAGATCACGCAGTGCAGACCGAGTCTTCTCGATGAAAATCCAAGAGAAGACCTCAACAAACTTCTGGGTCTGGAAATGATCATTGACAAATGTACGCAGTACGAACCGGAAGACCGTTACGAATCCTGCCTGGAAATGTTATATGATTTGGAACACATCGAAGAACTCAGTGTTCCTTACCGTAAAAAGCTAAAACGAAAACTGGTCGGGTTTACCGTCAGTGCAGTGGCGGCTGTTCTCTGCGGTGCAGTATCACTTGGATGCTTCTTCGCAGAACAGAAAACAGAAAAGAGCGGATACAGTTACTATATCGATCAGGCGAAAAAGAGTGACGGCACAACCAAGACGGATTATGCAAAGAAAGCAATCGATATCGATCCTTCCAACGAACAGGGTTATCTGTTGTATCTGGAAGCTCTCCGGGATGACGATGGCAAATTTTCCGGTCAGGACAGCCAGGATTTTAAGGCAGAATTGCAGAAAATGTCCGGAAGAAAAACGTATGAAGAAATTCTGGAGCAGAATAACGATGGTTATGTCAATCTTGCATATCAGCTCGGAACTGCCTACTATTTCGCAGGAGGGGGCGGAAAACCGTCCGGTGACAAATCACTTGCAAGCACCTGGCTTTCCATTGTCGCACAGTCTGTACTGGATGATACAGAACTTGGCAAATTAGGTCTTGAAGCGGGAACGAAACTTTCCCAGGCCAAGATTCAGGAGTATGACATCAATGCAAACCTTGTGGAAACCTTTCTCAGTATTTGCAATTATTATGGGAAAGTCGGACAGGAAGACAGCGTAACCGGAGAGATTAAATATTCTTACAAAGATTTCTGGAATGAGCTGGCGGGTCTGGTTGACCAGCAGCCGTCCGAGATCAGTAACGAGAGTAACACAAGACTGACGCAGCTCAGACTTTTGGATGATATTGCTTATCAGATGTACAGCTATGCAGCACAGTTTGCTTCAGACGGAGGCGTGGACAAAGCAACTTTCCAGAAGGAACTGGCAGCGATCAAACAACGAGTATCAAATGCAAATACAGGTTCCAATCAGACTGCAAAACGAATTCAGGAGAATACACTGACAACTATCGAAAATGCAGAAAGACAGGTCGATTCCCTGTATGCTGAAAACTCTAAGGTATTGAAGAGTGGAGGTGAGCAGTGATGGGACAGGCACAGAATATTGAAAAGCAGATACAGTTATTGTCAACACTCCACATCGGATTCATGGCAGCGGGCATTTTCTTCCTGATACTGGCGGTAGTTCTGTTCATATATCTGAAGATACCGGAAGTATTTAACGAATACCGTGGCAAAAGTGCAAAAAAAGAGATGGAACAGATGGCTGCAAACTCATCCGAGTCCGGCGGCCTGGTTACACACAGCAGCAGGAACTTCAAAGCAAAAAAGAACGATCCAAGCAAGCGATATTATACGGAAGAGTTGCATCAGGAATTTGAATCTACGCCGGTGCAGCTGGCATCCGGACAGCAGCCATTTGCAGAGACAAAACCGCAGGAGGCAGCCTTTCAGAGCCAGGCGGAAGAAGGAACCGAGCTTCTGGATGAACAGGCAACAGAAGTGCTGGGCGAGAAGCCAACAGAACTTCTGGGAGGAAGTGCAACAGAAGTACTCGATGAAAAACCGACTGAGGTACTGGGAGGCACAGAAACCGAAATATTGGATCAGAATGTAGCGGAACTTTTGCAGCCGGAAGCTTCAGAAGAGGCAGACGAAAATGCAACCGAAGTACTGACCGAAGAAAAACCAACCGAAAAAATCAAAGTAAAAGAACAGGGGACGATGGTTCTGGATGCTTCCATGCTGAAACAGAACAAAGGCGTGTTCGAGATAGAACGAAGCATTGTGCTGATCCATACGGATAAGGTGATCGAATGAGAAAAAAAGAAGTTGCAGCAAAATTAAACAAGGCATCGATTCTTTTCTTCCTGCTGTCCTCGCTGATCATTCTGATGCTTCCGTTTGCCGACAGTGAAACAAATTCGGCATTGTCCATCGCATCCGGAGTGATCTTCTGGGCAGGATTGATTCTTGGAATTGTATGCTATTACCTTAGTTATAAAAATATCAAAGATGTGCAGGAGTATCAGACACTTGCAAAAAGAAATCGAATCGGTGCACTTGCACCGGGAAGCACAAGGGAAGGAATGATCGTAGATATTCTGTTTGTACCGACCTTTGTGATTTCCATTCTGGGAACATTTGTCATGCTGATCCCGTCACCGGTCATGCTGGTCAGTATGTGGATCGCATTAGTTACCTTATATGGTCACTTTGTTCTCAATGGCAGAGTTTATAAATTTTTACATATGGGAAAGGAAAGAACCTCCGGCAGGAAAACATCAAAAAGCACAACATCCCGCCGGAATCAAAAGGAAAAGAAAGGAGAAAAAACAGATGAAACAGGGAATTAACAAAGTACTGGCATTGTTTCTCGCCGTTGTTCTGGCATTCTCGCCGATCGCAGTAGCCTTTGGTGACAGCATGACTGTATACGCTACCGAAGCAAGTACCGAGAGCGAAACCGGAAGAAGCAGATCTGCCGCAGACCTGCATGAAGCACTTGAAACAAGAGCCGAGACAGAAACCAAAGTCGTCCAGAATGATAACAAGATATCAGATGATACGGAAAAAGATGATGGCGACACAACTGGCAGCGGAAACAGCAGTAGCAATGGAAACAACAGTAATGGTGGAAACAGTGATAACGGAGGAAGCACAAGAGAGACTCCGGCACAGCCGACTACGCAGGAATATAAATATACTGTAAACCTGCCAGGTAAGGTTGGCGGTGTAGATTTTGGAACAGTAACACTGACAGTAAAAGATCAGGATTATACGGTATCTGCTGATAATAAAGTTACACTGCCGGCAAAATTGGAAACAGCGGATATTACAGCAGTAAAAAACAATAATTATAACCTGAGCGATGTAAGTGTAGAAGGTACGACCATTAAAATAGCAACAGCAACACCGAATGTTTCAATTACGATGACGGGTGCCGCAAGTATTACAGTGGGAAATACCGAAAAATATGCGGTGACATTGTCTGATGAAGTATGGAAAGATGCAGTAACATGGGAGCTTTCTGACAAAAATGCCGCAACTTTGGATAAAACTACAGGAAATGAAGTTAATGTGAAAGCGAAAGGATTTGCCGGCGGCGATTCAACAGCAACAACTTTAACTGCCAAAGTCGGAACGGTTAGTAAAAGCACAGATATTACAATAAAGAAAAAAGAAGTAAGTAAGCTGACATTGTCAGTAACATCAAGTGAAGACAAGAAGAATGGCTGGAAAACTCCGGTTAATGTTACCGTGACAACAGATCCTGAGCTGGCAGGACAAAAAGTAACTGTAACAAAAGCAAAAGACAGTTCAGAAGAAACAAAAGAAGTTACAATTGAGCAGGATGGAACAGGAAAAATTGCAGGATGGAATCTGGGTAAAGGAGCTGCAAAGTACTCCTTTAAAGTAAGTTTTGCTGGAAATGAAACCTATGCTTCTAAAACAACTGCGGAAGCAACAGAATACGATACAGACCTTGAAGATCAGGATTCTTTTGAACTGGAGACAGGAGATCAGGTAGAAGCAGACAAAGTTCAGAAAGATGCATACACCATAACAAAGAAAATTACATATGGTGATGGAGAGACTGAAATTGCCGCAATCAAAGAAGCAACTGATTATGAGGATGAAATATGGACATATAGTGCTGAAAAACTTCCAAAAGATATTACTAAGAATGCAAACGTAGAAGTCAAAGAAGGAAAAGTATATTTTACACCGGATCAGGCTGGTAAGTATACTATCACACTTAAAAGATCCAGTGTTAATTACAATGAGAAAGCTCTGACATTTGAAATTACGGTAAGTAAAAAGAAAATTCATGTTAAAGATGTAAAGGCAGAGAATAAAACCTATGATGGCAAGCCGGATATTACGGTAACAGGAACTTTAGATGAAACTGATTTGGTATCCAAAGATAAACCAAAAGAACAAGAGAATATTGATAAGCTTTGTAAATTAAGCACAACTGGTACGGCAAAAGAAAGTGATGCAGAAGATGCAAAAGATGATGCAAATGCTGGTAAAGATAAAGTAGTAAAATATGATGCTTTTACGCTTGGTTCAGAACTTGACCAGAATTATGAAATTGTTAATCCAGAAAAATTAGTTACGACAGTAACTATAGAGCCTAAAGAGTTGAGCATGAGTATCGTTGCTAGCGATGATGTAATCATAAAAGATGAAAAAAGATATGTTAAGCGAGCATTTGATGATGTTGACAAAACAAAGAATTTATCTGTAAAGGTAACAGGGTTTGTGGAGGAAGAGAATCCAGCAAATCTTAAAGGTTATATAAATCCAACAGTAAAAGAAGATGTAAATAAGAAATCAACAGATGCACCAAAAACATATGTTATTGATTATTTTATACCTGATGTTTCGAAAGCAAAAGCTACAGACAATTATAAATTTGCAGACAAATCAGAAAATTTGGGATTGTATATTACAGTATCTACAGCAAGCATTAATGGTAATGCAGTGCAGGTTGTAAATAGTGATAGCACAAATGTATACCAAGAGACAGCAAATGGATTAATTTACTATAGGTATAAAAAAGGAGAAGAAACAGAGTACCCTGTTATTCAATGGCGTATTTTAGACGATTATGCGAATAATAGTTCAAATAGTGAGTACTCTTACTCCAGAGTTTTTATTACAACAGATGCACCAAGTACGATTGGAACAAGACGATGGGCTGAATATACAAATAATTTGTATACATTGGAAAGTGAAATATTAAGCGGAGAAAAGAATGTCTTGTATATTAAGTTAAGAACGAAAAACAATGGAGAATCAGGAGAATTTTCTTTAAAGCTGAAGGAGGATAACTTTGAGCCGACAGCATCTGTAGATATCACTCCAACCGATACAATGTATGAGTTTGGAAATAACGTTACATTTGGACATTTTACAAAAGAAGCATATAAGGCAACAATAACGGTTAATGATGGTACTGATGGTTCTGGTATTAAGAAATGGTCTTATAAAAAGGTAAAGATTGAAAAAGGTCAAGACGTATATAATAATGATAAAACATTTGACTGGAAAGGATTTACAGAAGTAGAAGAAAATAGCAAAATTTTGAAAGATTCTAAAGAAATTTGGTTGGGAAGTGATGATGAGAAACATGGAAGTTTTATAGTTTTTGTGTTTGTAGAAGACAACGTAGGAAATAGTAGGCTTTATGGTTCAAATGGTTTAATCATAGATAATCCAGAACGAGATACATTGACATTGAATTATGACGGAAAGTATAAAACAAGAGATAATGATTCAGTCTATTATTATCAGAGTCAGGCAGATTTTACGGTTACCGCAGCAGATGTGGATTCCGCTGTTAAAACAATTACTGCAACAATAGTAAATGAAGATTTACCGGAGGATGCTGAAGGAAAAATTGATCAAATACCAGTGTTTACCATTCCGGCATCGACAGATAAGAAAGGATATACTCTTGGTGAATTAGAGAAATATAGTAGTATATTTGATAAAAAAATTTCAAAACAATTCAATAATGAGCCTCATAAATATAGTATCAAAGTCAGTGCAATGGATTTAGCTGATAATGAAATTGGTAATGAGACAAAAGAATTTGTTTTGGATAATATAGAGCCTGCAATTACAAATAATATTACGTATGAAAGTGAAAATAAAATTGGACAAAAACATCAGGATCAGGGCATTTATTACAGCAATCAGGATGTGACAATTACTACCACGATAACGGAACGTTTTATTGATGATTCTTTAATCAGTTTAACCTTGACAAAAGATGATAGTTTTTATGGTCCTAAAACTCTGAAAGACTGGGTAAGTTATGCCCGAAAATATCCAAATGAAGTTAAAGTTGAGGTTAGTGAAAATGGTTTGCTTGATAAAAATGATGCAACTACAAAAATCAAATTTACAATTTATGCTGTAGATGGAGAAGAACATAAGTATTCTTATAATGTAGCTGCAAGTGATTATTCGGATAATAGAAATATGACGGAACCTATAAACTTCCGTCTCGACCAGAAAAAACCGGATGTAAAGATTACCTACACACCTACTAATAAAGACAATCAGCAGGAAGCGGCATTGAGTCCAGGTTCAGGAATCATTTATCTTGGCGAAGATTACAAGAGATTTGATGTTGCTATAGAAATAGAAGAAAATTATTTCAAAAAAAGTGATGGAACAGTTCTTGTTACATATGGTGCAGGTGATAATCTGATTAGTGCAACTAATTCCTCCGATAATTCAGTTGAGGAAGAAGGTGTCTTACAGGCAATGGCTGAAAGTCTTACAAGTTATGACACATGGAAAGATAAAGGGAACAAAAAGTATAGGTTTAATCATAGCTACACCGCAGATGCAAACTATACTTTCCCTGAATTTACAGTCACCGACCTTGCAGGCAATAAAACTACCGTAAACGGTGCAAAGATCACTCTGGATAAAGTCAGACCGACTGGTACACTGACTGTTGCTAACCTGGTGAGTGGTGGTACCAAAGGTGAGATTTCCTGGAATAAGCTGGTATCAAAACTGAGCTTTGGACTTTTCGGTAAGAATTCTGTCAAGGTCAGCATGAGCAGTGAGGATGCTACAGCAGGTCTTAAGTCCACACAGTATATTGTGACAGATACGCTGAAAAAGAGAAGTGAGCTGGAAGCAGAAACCAAATGGAAAGATTGCAAAAAAGGAAACGTACTGAAGCTTAACAAAAACAGAAATTATATTGTTTACGAAAAGGTTATAGATAAGGCAGGCAATACAGACTACTTCGGTACAGACCGTGTTGTTGTTGACGGCAACAGTCCGAAACCGGAAGTAACGATCACACCATCTGCACCGGGATGGGGCAAGGGCGTTTACAGTGCATCCGATAATCCTGGATTTGACATTCTGGTTACAGATCCGATTGAGAATGATTCTTATGCAGGTCTGAAATCCGTGACCTACACCATTTCCGGCGGAGCAAACGGATACAAGGAGAGCAACACCGTAACGTTCACTGCAAAGGATCACAGACAGTCTTATACCGGACATGTAAATATTGATCCGTCTCGTTTCTACAGCAACAATGTACAGGTAACGGTAGAGGCAGTTGACTACTCTACAAACGGGGCAAGTAAACAGACTGAGGAGATCAAGATCGACAATCAGGCACCGAAGGTTTCCTTCAGCTTTGACAAGTCAGATGCAGTTGGCGGCAAGTACTACAACAAGGACAAGACACTGACGATCACCGTAGACGAGAGAAACTTTGATGATTCTTACAAACCGGAAGTTACTTCCAGCACAAATCAGGGATGGAGCTTCAGCGGATGGTCCGGCAATGGTGAGAAACATACCGGTACGATCACATTCACCGGTGATGCAGACTACACGGTAAGCTATTTCTGCTACGACAAGGCAGGAAATAAATCCAACACTGAGAAACTGGATGAGATCACGATCGATAAGACAAAACCGACCGTTGCAGTTTCTTATGACAACAACAATGCAAAGAATGGCAGCTACTATCAGGAAGGACGTACCGCAACGATCACGATCACAGAGCATAACTTTAATGCTTCTGGTGTGACAGTTACAACAACGGCAAATCTGGACGGTGGTTCGGTTGCAGTTCCTCAGGCAAGCGGCTGGTCAAGTTCCGGTGATACACATACCGCTACGATCAGTTATCCGACTGATGGTGATTACACCTTTACGATCAGCATCACCGATATGGCAAGCAATGTATCTGATCCATATGCAACAGACAGCTTTACCGTTGACCTGACAAAACCGACGATCGAGATCAGCAACATCGAAGATCATTCTGCAAACAAGGGAACGGTAGCACCGGTTGTAACACTGAACGATACGAACTTTGACCGAAGCAATGTGAACATTCAGCTGACAGGCGTACACAAAGGTGTTGTAAATACAGCAAATATGTACACGACGGCAGATACCGGAAAAGGTCAGATTATCACATTTGCAAACTTCGGCAAAAACATGGATGACATTTACACACTGAAAGCAGAGACAACCGATAAGGCCGGCAATGCTTACAGTACAGAAATCGTATTCTCTGTAAACCGTGACGGTTCTACTTACCAGTACAACGATTATACAGAGGAACTCCTGAAGAAAGGCTATACAAACAATCCGAAGGATATCGTGGTATCTGAGATCAACGTAGACTCCCTGACACTCAGTGAGCTGACCCTGTCTAAGAATGGAACCGTACTCACTCTGAAAGAAGGACAGGACTACGATGTACAGAAATCCGGCGGCGATGTAAGCTGGAAAGAATATGTATACACCATTCATGCGGCAAACTTTGAAGATGAGGGTGATTACACTATTTCTATTTATTCTGAGGATAAAGCAAAGAACAAGACAACCAATACATCAAAAGCAAAACAGGTAGAATTTATCGTGGATAAGACTTCGCCGGTAATCTCCGTAGCAAACCTGCAGGAGGGCGGACACTACAAGACCGATGAACAGGAATTCACAGCAAACGTAGACGATAATATGGCACTGGATAAAGTGGAATATTATGTAGACGGTGAGCTGAAAGAAAGCTTTGACGAGAAAGCTGTTATTGAACAGAACGGAGCTTTGAAACTGAAAGTCGGATCTGCTGCGAAATTCCAGGAAGTAAGTGTAAAAGCTTACGACAAGGCTGACAATGAGCCGACGATCGTAACGATGAACGTCCTGGTATCTGCAAGTGGATGGGTACAGTTCTACAACAACAAACCACTGTTCTTTGGAACGATCATACTGATTCTTCTGATCGTAGTTGGAGGCGTTATCATTGTAATGCGTGTCAACCGCAACGGAAGCCTGAAGATGACAACAAACAGAAAAGAACAGAGAAAATAAATCTTGCGATAAGATTCAACAGACAGAAGACAACAAAAGAGGGCTGCTGCTACAGAGCAGCAGCCCGTTCTGTTTTGTCAACGCATAACTGCATGGAATTTGCAGTTGTATGTTGAGAGTACAGAAAAAAGAGAGGAAAGAGACATATGTGGAAAGAACAGGAAGGATATCTTTTATATGAGCCGGAGCAGGATACGCTTGTGGTATCCGAACATATCGAGATTCATAATATGCAGAAAACAGCAGGGATACTGTCGGTACATTCTGTGGAAAAAGATGGAATAGAACTGTTCTTATGGGAGCATCAGGGACTGGTGGAATTATCAGAATGCATCGGAGATCTGAACCAGAAAAGATTTGTCCAGGTACTGCTTTCTGTCCTGGAAGTCCTGCAGGAAGTCAGGGCACAGGATGTCCGAAATCTGGAAAAGATCGTACTTGATCCGAAATACATCTATATGGATCCATATACCGATCAGATTTATCTGATACAGCTTCCGATACCGGAACCGATGCAGAGTCATATTGGCTGGGAGAGCAGACTGAAAACTTTATTTCAAGATCTGCTTGGGAAAAATACCATTTCCGGGACGGATTTTGCACAGTCGATGCAGATTCTGCTGAGGGGAAAGATTGTGGCACCGGAGAATTTGGGGAGAAACCTTCAGATCATAGCACAGAAACGAATTTATGGTTTTACATACCAGAAAAGAGCACGACAGAGAAGGATTCAGCCATATGAAAATCCGCAGATTCGTGAAGCATTTGAAGAACTGTGGAGTATAACGGAGAAAACGGAAAGTCAGAAGTCACAGAAAAATAGCTTACAGCAGGAAACGAATAGAAAAGCAGATTCGGAATCAGACAGAAAGCCAGAGTTAAGACCAGAAGTAAGAGAAGAAACAAAATCTGAGATAAAACCAGAGCAAATCCAGGAACAGGAAGTCTCTCAGCACACAGAACGTTTTCATCAGAAGCTGCTCTCTGATCAGACAGCTGCAACAGTCGAAAAGAAAAAAGAAAAGAAGCAGAGTGGTATTTTCTTCCGGAAGAAAAAGGAGAAAGAGGAAAAGCCTGTCAGTGAGCCGCCAAAGATTCAGGAAGTGCAGCCGCAGAAATCGGTGACGGAAAATCCAAATACGAATATAAATTCAAATACGAGTGCAAATTCAAATCCCAATACGATGCAGCAGGATCAGGTACAGATTCTGCAGAATGCCAGAAGTCGAAAACAGGATACACAGGTACTGCGTCAGAATATCTGGAATTCGATCAGTGGGGCACCGGGAAGCGGCGGATTTGCAAGCGTGGCACCGGTAAAGCTTGGCGGACAGAATGGCAGTACGGGAAACAGTCAGGGACTTCAGAGAGAAAAAATGGGAAACGAGCTTCATTTTGCTTCCTTTGACGGTACAGGAAGAGTTGATTTTCTGATAAATAAATCTTACTTTGTGATTGGAAAGATGGCATCGCAGGTGGACGGAGTGATCAGTTACACGCCGACGATCAGCAGAGCACACTGCGCAATCCAGCTGGAGGGAAGCGAGGTTTATCTGGAGGATCTTGGAAGTTCTAATCATACTTTTGTAAATGACCGGGAGTTGACACCGTATGAGCGTGTAAGAATTACGCCAAAAGACAACATCCGGCTGGCAAAAGAGAGATTTGCTATTTTATATAGATGATGCAGGTGAAAAATGAGGAAAAACAGACGAATTGTTTTAGGGATAAAAGAGGAAGAAATGCTGCTTGGTCTTGCCTGTGTATTTTTAAAACACGGGGCAGAGTCGGAAGAACTGGAACTGATATCAGATCCGGCATTCCTTGAAAATAAGCAGGACATAGACTGGCTGATCGCAGACGAAAGCTGTGCAGAAGGTATTTGGCCGGTCACAGGCGAGGTGTTTGTGATCGGGGACAGAACAGAAAAGAATCCGGATATCATGTATCTGAGAAAAGGTCTGACTGCAGAGGAACTTTATCAGGAAATGGTTACAAAACTGACCGTACGCGGTATGTCAGAGGACGATATGCAAGATGAATCCTGGTCGTTTGATTTTGAGATGGATGATATACCGGAAGAAAATATCGGGTCCAGACTGTATCTTTCGTACAGTCCGGTCGGAGGCTGCGGTAAGACGCTTGGTACGCTGGCTCTTTGCAGACATTTTGCACTGCAGGGAAAACGGGTTCTTTATCTGAATCTGGAGCCGAATCAGGATTTTGCATTCTTTTTGAAGAACAGAGAGGCTGCATCTGCAGATTTTGCGGATGCCGTGTGCAGTCAGAAAGCAGATCTGGATGATCTGCAGTCTGCTGTGGGAGAAGAGGGATTTTTCTATATCAGACCGCTTGAGCATCACAGGATTCAAAATCAGGATTTTTTAAAGATATTTACCGAATACATTCAGAAACTTCTGGAACAGGAAGAATACGAAATCATTATGGCGGAGATTCCATACAGGCTGGATCAGGATGCAAAAATACTGGCAGATCTTGCAGATAAGGTGATGGTTTTTGGAAATCAGAACGAGGAGGCAGCATTTAAACTTCGTCTGGCAAAAAAATCAGAAATCACAGATCCGGAGAAATATTTATATATCTGCAATCGCTTTCGTGAGGAGGATAAAAATAATCTTGAGGATATGGACATCACAGAATACGTTCCGGAAGTAGAGAATCCATCGGTGGAGAGTCTGACAGAAAACGACTGCTTTTTCCTGACAGCGGAGATTTTGCGATAGGGAGAGCAGATATTCAGGAGTGAGTTATGATACCAGTGAAAGTAAAGAAGAAAGCACAAAAGATCAGCGTAAAACACAAGCTGACATCAAAAGAGCAGATCGCATATCTGGAAAATTCTCTGATCGAATCAGGGGAGATCCCGGAATTGTTTCCGCCTGTGATAAATACAGGGATTTTGGGTACGAAAATCCAGTTTGAACTTTATAACTGTATGCCGGTCTGTGAGTATATTGCAAGCGGCATAAATCTTGAAAAATTCTGCAATTGTATGGTAGATATCATACACATTATTCGAAAATGCGAGTCGCATGGCATCAGTATCAGCAATCTGGAACTTCGCCCGGAGTATATTTATTTTAATTACGAAAATAAAAAAGTTGTGATGCTGTACTGGCCGATCAATTCCGTAAAAGAATATCCGAATATAAAAGAAATGTTTGTAAGGCTGACAAATGCGTACTCTTACCGGAAGGGTGAGCGAGATGCATTTGCGGTGCTGGTAAATCTGATCAACAGACGGGAAAAAATGGATTTGCTGGAATGGGAGAAGAGTTTTACTTCCTGTGCAGGCACAAAACGTTTAAGTCGAAAGCAGTATTTTCTGCGGCATCTTTCTTCCGGAAGAGCTGTTGCGATACCAGGTTTTCCGTTTCTTGTGGGAAGACAGCCGGGAGTCTGTGAGCTGACGGTGAATGACCGGCTTGTAAGTCGAAAACATTTTGTGTTGAGCGGCGGTGGAGATACGGTTTATATCAAAGATCTTGGAACTGCAAACGGTACGTATGTTAACGGAAAGGTGCTTTTGCCAAATCAGGAGTTTCTGATACAGGAAGGAAGTTTTATAAAAATAGGAACACAGGAATTTAAATTTACAACAGAAGGATAAGGAGTGTGGGAAAATGGGATTGATACTGGCAATCTATACGAATAATGCTTATCAGGAAGTGCATTTGCCTTCCACGGATAATGCAGATTACGATGTATGGCTGAGGGCGAAAGAATACAGTATCCGCAAAGATTTACATCTTTTTATGGATGTACAGGATCAGCAGTGGCGTTTTAAAGACTCGGCAGATTATATCGTAACCTGGGCGAGAGGGCGTTTTACAGGGATTCTGGAAGAAGGACAGATTTTGCAGATTGAGACGAAGCAGGGTGATAACCTTGCCATGCTGGTGCTCGCATCACCGACGGAACTTGCAGCATACAATAAATTTAAGGTTCTCGGAAGAAGTATCACGATCGGAAAAGCGGATGACTGTGATATTTGTTTTCCGTCGCAGTCGATCATTTCGCAGCATCATGCAGAACTTCAGTTTCAGAATGGAAGTTGTACGATCCGGGATACCAGTACCAATGGAACGTATGTAGGACATCAGAGGTTAAATGGTTCCTGCACACTGAAATTCGGTGATCTGATCAACCTGTATGGACTTTCGATCATTTATCTGGGGGACATTATCTCGGTAAGCTGTCTGGAAGGTCAGGTCTATATCAATCCGGATAAACTGGAAGTACTGACATTCCCGAAGGGAGCAGGTGACACCGGAGCGGAAATCGAAGAAAAAGGCGAAACGGCTGTTCATATTTCACCGCGAGTGATTCCGAAATTATTTGACGGGGAAGAGCAAATCGACAATGTGCCGCAGAAACGGGAAGAAGACCGCAAACCGGCATGGATGAGTATTCTTCCTTCGTTTACGATGATGCTTCCGATGCTTCTGGGCTATACGCTTATGAATTCCGGAAACATGGGAATGGGCATTTTTATCACGGCAGGTTCGGCGATTGTCGGTACCACATGGGCGATCATTAATCTGAGATATACAAAGAAAGACAATCGCGAAAGAGAGCAGATGCGTCTGAACCGTTACGAAGAATATCTGGTTCAGTGTGCAGACCGTATTCGCAGCAAGTTCGAATTTAACAGACAGGCTATGCTGAATATGTATCCGGATGCAAATACATGCAGCCATTACACGGCAGATTCGGTAGAGATCTGGGCCAGATCCAAGCAGTATTCGGATTTTTTGTTTGTGAGACTCGGACTTGGAGAAATGCCGTTTCAGGTGAAAATCACGGTTCCAAAACAGGGATTCACTATGATTGATGATGAGCTGTCGGAACGTCCGGAGAAACTGGCAAAGAATTTTGAGACGATGCGAGATGTGCCGCTTGGCGTGTCTTTAGAAGAACATTCGGTAGTCGGAATCCTGACGGACAGTGACAAAATTGCAGCCATGAACCTGTCGCGTGTGCTGATCTCGCAGATTGCATCTACACACAGTCCGGCGGATGTAAAACTGATTGTTTTATATGATGAAAATTCAGAACATGCCGAAGAATGGTCTTATGTGCGCTGGCTTCCACATGTATGGAATGAAGAACACAGTATGCGTTATGTGGCATCAAATGAAAATGAGATCAACGATGTTTTGTATGCTCTTGCACAGGTTTTGCGAAATCGTTCCGAAAATATACAGTCCAGCTACGGAAATACACCGAAATTTTACCCGCATTATGTGGTGTTTGTGGAATCCCCGGAACTTCTGGATTCTCAGATGGTATCAAAATATTTGTATGAAAGCGGAACCACCCTTGGCGTTACAACTGTGATTTTTTCCGGCATGTATGAACAGCTTCCAAGTGAGTGTAGCTTTATTATTCAGGATAATCAGGAATTTCAGGGTATTTACGGTGTTCGTGAAGGTGGTGATGAGAGACGAAGTGTTCTCTTTGACTATCTGGATGCGAACAGCATTGAGCAGATGGCAAAACGTATGAGCTGTCTGCGTGCAAATCAGATGGAAGCAAGCAGTGATATTCCGAATTCCATTACGTTCTTTGAGATGATGGGTGTACATCGTCTGGAAGAAATGAATGTTCTGGAACACTGGCGTAAAAACCGTACCTATGAATCTATGCGTGCACTGATCGGTCAGAAAGCCGGAAATAAAGAATGTTACCTCGATATCAATGAAAAATACCACGGACCGCATGGTCTGGTGGCAGGAACGACTGGTTCCGGCAAGAGTGAGACACTGCAGACGTATATTCTTTCACTTGCCGTAAATTTCAGCCCATTGGATGTCGGCTTTTTGATCATTGACTTTAAGGGTGGCGGTATGGCGAATCTGTTTTCCAATCTGCCACATACGATCGGACAGATCTCCAACCTTTCCGGAAACCGGGTTCGCAGAGCCATGGTATCCATCAAGAGTGAGAACCGCAGGCGTGAGCGTATTTTCGGAGAATATGGTGTAAAAAACATTGATGAATATACGAAACTTGTCAAAAACCGTGAGGCATCCGAACCGATTCCGCATCTGCTGATCATCATCGATGAGTTTGCCGAGCTGAAAAGAGAAGAACCGGAATTCATGCGTGAGCTGATCTCTGTAGCACAGGTAGGACGAAGCCTTGGCGTACATCTGATCCTGGCAACTCAGAAACCGAGCGGTACCGTAGATGATAATATCTGGAGTAACACGAAATTCAAGCTCTGTCTGCGAGTTGCAGATAAACATGACAGTAATGATATGCTTCACAAACCGGATGCAGCTTATCTGACACAGACCGGACGCGGCTATCTTCAGGTTGGAAACGATGAAGTTTATGAACAGTTCCAGTCCGGATGGAGTGGAGCCGTCTACGATGCAGAAGGCGGAAGCAGCAAAAACGGAGCAGTTCTTCTGGATCTGCAGGGGCGTGAGATGGTATCCGGCAGACGTTCCAAAGGCGAGAAGAAGAAAAAAGCAATGCAGAAATGGATGACAGAGATTGTCACCGTGATTGCAGATTTCTGTGAAAAAATGCAGATCTGTGCTCTTTCTGACTGTACAAGAGAAGAGCGAAGGGCTCTTGCAAAACAGGTGATCGGTGAACTGAACTGCAAAGAAGAGCGTTTTCCGGAAAATGCATCCAATCTGCATATTATGGAAGAAATCATACACTATCTGCCGCAGGAAGCAGACGGACCGGAAGAAGCAGCAGATTATCTGATCGAAGTATTCCAGGAAAATAATAAAAAACTTCCGGAGCAGAAAGAGATCACGCAGCTGGATGCCGTGGTACGTTATCTTGGCGAGCTGGCAGAGAAAAATCATTACATCAACAAACAGAAATTGTGGATGCCGGAGCTTCCGAAACAGCTTGCGATCACAGAACTGCGTGGCTATGAAGAAAATGCTTATCAGAACGGAAGATGGATGGAACACGAAAAAGAATTTGTTCTCTCTAGTTATATCGGACTTGTGGACGATCCGGAAAATCAGATGCAGTATCCGCTGATGATCGATCTTGCGACAAAAGGACATCTCTCCGTTGTCGGCGGCGTGACAAGCGGAAAGAGTACGTTCTTACAGACCCTTGTGTACGGTCTTCTGACAAGCTATTCACCGGAAGAAGCCAACGTTTATGCAGTGGACTTCAGCAGTCAGATGCTCTGTGCATTTGAGGACGATATCCATGTCGGCGGAATCGTTCTGGAAGGTGAGGATGACCGACTGAATAAACTGTTCGGCATGATCGCAGGTATTCTTGCAGAGCGTAAGAGCATGATCAAAGGTGGAAGTTTTGGACAGTATATCCGTCTGCACGGTCATGAAATGCCGGCAATCGTTCTGGTGATCGATGGCTATGCGAACTTCCGTGAAAAGACAGACAATCGTTTTGAAGATATTCTGCTGGAACTGTCAAGATCTGCCGAAGGCTACGGAATTTTCCTTGTCATCTCTTCCGCAGGATACGGTGCATCCGAACTGCAGAATAAGATTGCGGACAATATGCGTCAGAGCATCTGTCTGGAACTTGGCGATAAGTATCGCTATACCGAAGCTCTCCGCACATCGCATTTTGATGTACTGCCGGAAAGCAATGTAAAAGGCCGCGGACTTGTAATTTATGACGGAAATGTTCTGGAATATCAGACAGCCATTTCCTGCGTGGCAGAAAATGATTATGCACGTTCGGAAAAGATCAGAGAAACCTGCCGGAAGATGTCCGAAACCTGGCGTGGACACCGGGCAATGCAGATCCCGGAAATCCCGGAAAAACCGACATGGAAGATTTTTACCGGGCTGGAAAGTTACCGAAAAGAAATCCAGAAAAAAGAAATCCTGCCGATCGCATACTTGCAGGAAGATGCTTCTGTTTTCGGCGTGGATCTGGCAAAGACCTTCTGCTATACACTGCTTGGAAGAGAGCGTACCGGAAAGTCGGTATTGCTTCGTAACATTGCCTGTGCGGCAAGAGATATGGGCGGAAGGATCTTATTCTTTGATAATGAGAAAGAATCGGACAAGGCAACAGCAGAACTGACCGGGGCAGAGTATGCTTCCACACCGCAGCAGTATTTCGACAATATCAAAGAAATGATCAACGTTACGAATGAACGTGCACCTAGAAGAAAAGAACTTCAGAAAAAAGGTCTGGAAGATGAAGAAGTATTCCGCCAGATGCAGCAGGAATTCCCGGCAGTCTTTGTATGTATTGCAGATCTGCAGTGCTTCCTGCAAAACGTATATACCGAAATGGAAGGCATCGGTAAATTAAGTCCGTGGATTGAAAATATTTTTGCCAAAGGCCGACTGCTAAATGTATTTATTTTCGGAGCATATAACGTATCACAGAGTGTGACTATGATGGATAAGATTGCCTACCTGAATTTCAATAATGAAAAGAATGGCATTGTTCTCGGAGGAGAACTCAGCAAACAGAATGTACTGTCTTACACAAATATCAGCTACAGTGAGCAGATCAAGCGTCTGAAACCTGGAATTGCCTATGCTACAAATGCGGAAGATAATCAGCTGATGGATATGATTGTTATCCCGCAGAACAAGGGGTTGACGCAGTCATGATCCGTATTCTGGGATATGGAAAACCGGAAGAAATGAAAATTTTAAGAAAGCTGCTGACGGAGATTTCCATTCAGCAAAATCTGGCAGATTATCAGCTGGATACTTTTGTTGTACTGGAAGAATGGGCGGCGGCGATCGAAAAGGCAGAACTTCTGGATCTTCTGGTGTGCGATGTGTCTGACAAAATGGCAGTTGAAACGCTTGTAAAAGCAAGAAAAAGCTACAGAGAAGCCAAGATCATTCCGATTGCAGATGACAGTATTCTGCCATCGGTGTATGTCAGACCGGATATTTTTCCATGTACCCTTTTGTGGAGACCGATGGAAACAGAGCAGAATAAAAAAGCCATGCTTCAGATTTTGCTCTCCATGTCAGAACTTACAGAAGAGGAAAAAGTATTGTGTATCCGTACAAGACAGAAAGCTCAGTATATACCATACGATAAGATTTATTATATAGAGGCAAGAGATAAAAAACTGTATGCAAGAACGGAATACCAGGAGATTGGTTTTGGAGGAACTTTGATGCAGCTGCAGAAACAGCTGGAAGATTCCTTTGTACGGTGTCATAAAGGCTATCTGGTAAATAAGAGCAAGATTCTGGCGATTGACTGGGCAAATCATCTGGTGCAGCTTGGATCAGAAATCGTGCTTCCGATCTCCAGAAACTGTCAGAGTAAACTTCGGGAGGTTTATGATGCAAAAGATGGCAGATAATATATGGATTTTGTCAAATCTGGATCTGAAGATCTGTATGCAGGCTCTGGGGTATAAAGGCGAAATGGATTTCCCGGTCATGCAAAGGGAAAGCTCCTTAAGCGAAAGAATCGCATCGTCAGTCGTGAAACTGAACCAGATGGGGTTTCTGTATCTGGAAGAAAATGGATATCAGCCAACAGAGCAGTTAAAAGAGAGTTTTTCAGGAATTATAAATTCAGATCTGAAACTGAGAGTGCTGAAAAAAGAAAGTATGCCGATTGTGTTTTATAAAAAAGACAGGATATTTACAGCAGTGGAGCAGATGTCCGTTCAGCAGGAAAGTGTCCGGATTTCTTACTTATCAGAGCATGCATTTCTGGATTATATATGTAAGGTTCCGGGCGGACAGCTGGTGGATGAATTTGAAAAAAAAGCACGGTCTGACAAATTTGAACAGGCAGAAGAAATCCTGGCATTTAAAAAAGAAAATGACTGGAAGTTTTTATTCATCTGGAATGCAGCGGACGGCAGAAAAATGTTATGGGATCAGGCAAAGGCAGAAGCATTTAGCCGGGAAAACGTTTTACGGGTATTGGAGGAAGAGTGCATATGATGATTGTGAAAGTTATATTTGCAGAAATGAATCATGCATATGATTTTAAAGTAGATGAAACACAGAAAGTAAAACAGGTAGTAACAGAAATGGCAGAGATGATCGCAGAAAAAGAACATCTGAATCTCAGCAAAGATTCGGGAATGTTCCTTTTGTGTCAGCAGAACAGGCAGAGCGTTTTTCTGCCGGAAAGTACGCTGGCTGATAATCAGGTTTCTTATGGAGATACCCTGTTTCTTGTATAGAGAAATACCGTTTATCGCAATTAGCTTACCGCTTATCGGATTTTTAAATGAAAAAAATTTTTTGTGTTAAAGTTGATTTATCGAATGGAACAATACAGACAGGAGATAAGGAGGGAAGCAATTTGCTCAAAGTCAATACAACAGTTCTGGATGATCATGCGTCCACATTACGCCAGATAAGTCATCTGCTGTCAGATACTTTGGAAGAAATCAGGACTGCAGAGCATTTGCTTGCATCTCAGAACAATGTATTTGAAAAAGAGATTTCCGTACTTCGCAGGCAGGAGCAGAATCTGGAAAAAGAAGAAGATTTTGTTCGGAAAATGGCAAAAGTACTGGAAGATGTCAGCAGTCTTTATGCAAAGACAGAACAGAAACTGTCAACGCAGGATGACGGCATTGGGACAAATACAGGTTTAAAAGAGGCGTTTCGTCTGAGACAGCCGGATAAGCAGAACCAGATGAGAAATCGGTGGATCAGCGGATGGCTTGGAGCGAATGTTTTCGGGCAGATCGATACCGGGGAACTGGAAAGGCAGATCGATCGTATAATCCATTTCAGTGAATAGTTACAGGAAAGAGAGGAGGCAGAGAATGAAATTTGATGTAGAGACAGGGCAGGTAAATACTATGGTGCAGTCCTATCAGGAGACATTAAATCAGATTTCTCAGAACCGGGAGAAAATGTACCAGGCTCTAGAATCTTTAAATGGAATGTGGCAGGGCAGTGCACACGATGCATTTACAGCACAGTATCAGTCAGATAATCAGGAAATGCAGCAGCTGATCAGAGAACTGCAGACAGTGGCTGAAAATATTTCAAAGGCACGTGCAGAATACGATACGTGCGAACAGAATGTAAAATCAGAGATTGCTGCCATTCAGATTTAAAGTTTAAGGGGGACAGATTATGGCTTTAACAGGGCAGATTATCGTAACGACAGAGCAGCTTCGTACGCAGGCATCGGCGGTAAGGACAGAGCTTAGAACGATGCAGTCCCAGTTTGAGAAACTTAAAGGACTGATTGACGGCTCTGCAAATTACTGGATCGGGGAAGCAGGGAATGCTCACCGAAAACAATATACCTCAAGAATCACCAGAATTGAGGAAATGTTTAAAAGGTATCAGGAACAGGTAAAAGATTTGGAAGAGATGGCAGGAGTTTATGAGGCAGCCGAGGCGGCAGCAGCCAATGCGGCAAATTCCCTTCCGGCAAGTACATTGGATTAAAGGAGAGAAAGTATGGCAACCTATAAGTCTATTTCAATTGCCTTTGGAAATGCACTTGCACAGGCACAGAAACTGGAGAACAGTGCAGAGCAGATGCGAAATGCAAGCAGGCAGCTGGACACAGTAAAAGAATCCCTGCGAAGCGAATGGGAGGGTGAGAGTGCATCCCTGTACTTACAGAAATGTGATGCATTAAAACAAAAACTGGAGAAGACAGCAGGTGATCTGGTACAGATCGCAGCAGTTATCCGCAAATCTGCAAAATCCTATCGCGATGCGGAAATCAAGGCACTTCAGGCAATTGCAACAAAGGGAAAAGGATGATAAGACGATGGTCCGATACCAAATGCAGGATATCGCATTTCGATGACCGATCATCGAAAATCAGACATAAAAAGATGGATGTAAGGTAAGATAGCATCATCAAGAACAGGAACACAAAAAAATCTACATAAAGAAAGGAAATGAACATCATGGCAAAATTTCAGGTAACAGCATCAGAGTTAAAGGCAGCGATCACGGATCTGACTGAGAAAAACAAAGCATTTAAAAACAAAGTAAGTGAACTGGAGCAGGCACAGCAGGCATTAAGAGCACAGTGGCAGGGCGATGCAAATACAGCTTTCAACAATGCATTTGAGAAGGACAAAGAAAAATGGACAACCTTTTCACTTCTGATCGAGCAGTATATTCTGGCACTCCAGACCATTCTGACAACTTATGAAAAAGCAGAAGTTACCAACACTTCAACAGCAACGACAAGAAGCTACTAAAGATTAAGAACAGCAAACAGTAAATCAAAGACAGAATAAACGATAAAAACAGTAAAAGGAGATCAAGATTATGGATGGAACATTATTAGTAACACCTGCGGAACTTAAAAATACAGCCAGCACATTTCAGGGAAAAGCAGCAGAAGTAAAAACATTGCATGATGAGATGATTTCAAAAGTCAATGCTTTATCAGGAAGCTGGACAGGAGAAGCTTCAGAAGCATATAAATCAAAATTTACTTCTCTTCAGGCAAGCATGGACAAGGTAAACCGTATGATCATGGAGCATGTCAATGATCTTAATACCATGGCAGAGCAGTACGAGACAGCAGAGAATGCAGCAAAGAGTGCAGCAAGTGAACTCCCGGCAAGTACATTAGATTAAAACATAAGTGAGCAGATAGCCAGAAAGAGTTCAAAGAGACTCATTCTGGCTATCTTTGTTACAGAAAGAAAAAGGAAGAGAGGAGAGAAATGTGAGTAAAATACGAGTGAATACAAATGCGTTGGATCAGCAGGCACAGCAGATGGAACAGATAGCAAAGATGCTGGGATCTGTGTCATCCGATGTTTCTTATGTAAACCGTAACCTGAGCTGGAAAATATCATCCAGGGCACAGATTAAACATTCATTAAACAATTATTCCAGTTACATAAATAATCTGGAGCGAAAAAGTAAAAGTTTTTCCGGCGTTTTAAAAGAAGCTTCCACACAATATCAGAGTACCGAAAAAAAACTTGGTGCAGTCACGGTAAAAGGAAAGGAAAACAGCAAGGACAACGGAAAGAAGAATACGGAGCCGGAAAAGGATAAAAAGGATAACGGGTTCTGGGAGAAAATCTGGGATGCTGTTGCCGAGGGTGGAGTTGTCGGTCCGTTGATTGCCATTTTCGGGGGACTTGCCACAGGAGGAGTACCAAAAACAACAAAAGACTGGGGAGGTATTTTAAAAAAGATAGTAAAATCTGCAGGTGCGGCAGGAAAGGCAACGACCAGTTCTTTTGATCTGAAAACATTGCTGGGTCTTAATGTAGATAAAAAAGCAGGAGGAACTTTCATAGAAAATCTGCAGAAACAGGTAGATAAACTGAAATGGTCAAAAGCAGACAAAGTAGGCGATAAAATTGCTGTAGGTGCAAAATGGGCAGGATATGGATTGACGCTTCTAACTACAGGGTATGATAATTTTACCGATGAAAGCAATACCACTTTTGGAAGAAAGTTAGCAGAAACAATCGGAGAGACCGGGGTCAAAATCGGAGAGGGCATAGTTCTGGCTGCTGTGGCAGGAACGCTGGGAGCTCCGGCCGTTCTAACGGGTGCTCTGACAGTTGGGGCTACCTGGGGAATTGATTATGCAACCAAATATCTGACCAAAACTTTTATGGGCGAAGAAAAGGATTTTGCAGAATTTGTGTCAGATGCGGTGTTGGATACGGTTGGTTCGAAAGTGAAAAAAGCAGGCAAAGCAATCGGAGGATGGTGGAAAGATATCACTTCCCCGGGATGGAGAACTGCCTATGCAGGCGGCGGTGGTGGAAGCTGGTAAAAGAGTCTGCGATATGATAAGATAAAGCATACGAAAATAAAAACAGAAAGGTGTAGAAAAACATGAAATTTTCAGAATTATTACCGATTGGTACCGTTGTACTTTTAAAAGATGCTCAGAAAAAGTTAATGATTTTTGGCGTCGGTCAAACAAATGAAACCGACAATATCGACTATGATTATATCGGAGTCATGTATCCGGAAGGAAATATGGGAGAAGGAACACAGTTTTTATTCAATCACGGTGACATTGCAGAAATTTGTTATCGTGGTTATGAAGATGAAGAAAGGGAAGAATTTATAAACAGAATTCAGGAGATATATGACAACAATAAAGAAAATTGAAGATTTAAAAGGGTTTAGGAGACCAACAGAGAAAGAAAGTAATGCAATTACAGAATTTTTTACCGCATATTTTCAGCGTTCCATAAAATGGTGCAAAAGGCTGAGTTCTGTAGCCAGTGTGGCAGGTGTTGTTTTCATGGCATCGTATGCATCCATGGGGATTCTGGCGATCATCATAGGTTTACTGTTGTTCGGTGTGACGTTCTGGACCATCTGGCAGAAAAAAAGTTATCAGGAAAAAATAAGGGTATTTCAAAGAAAAAATTACGGTGTATTGGACGGAAGTGTCTGTGAAAGAGCGGTACATGAGACACCGGGCACAGAACTTGTAAAGTTTGTCTCTCAATATGGAGAAAAGCTTGATAAAACATATATTGTAAACAGCAGAAGATTAGAGAACGGAACCCGGCTTCTTCTTGTATATGTTGGAGCCGATCAGATGAAAGGCGGCTTCTCCTATGCATTCACATCCTATATGTTGACAGAAGAAGGAAGAAGGAAAACCGTATAAACAAAAACATACAGGTGAATGAACAATGGCAAATTTCAGACTTCCCCCTCCCTATACGATCATACGGCATCTTGGTAAGGGAGGTATTGGAGAGATTTATCTGGCGTATCATGAAAATCTTCAAAAACAGGTGATCGTCAAAAAGGTAAAGGATCACTGTGTGGACATCATGGACAGCCGTATTGAAGTTGATATCCTGAAAAATCTGCATCATCGGTATCTGCCGCAGGTTTATGATTTTATCCAGATAAATGGCGGGATTTATACGGTCATGGATTATATTCCGGGGCATGATCTGGAGTACTACTGTAACCGGCAGATGCATTTTTCGGAAGAACAGCTTCTGTTCTGGATGCAGCAGCTTCTGGAAGTTCTGGATTATCTTCATACGAGAAAACCGCCAATCCTGCACTGTGACATCAAACCGGCAAACATTATGATACAGGAAGATGGAGATATCTGTCTGATCGACTTTAATATTTCGATTGACGGTGAGAGCAATAAAGAACTGATCGGGCTCAGCAGCCAGTTTGCTTCGCCGGAACAGGCAAAAAAAGCGGAGATGATTCTGGCAGGAAAAGATGGGAATCGGATCCATCTGGACGGGCGGAGCGATCTGTACAGTCTGGGAGCAGTATTTTATTTTCTGATGACCGGAATCTACCCGGATGCAAAAAGAAAGGATCTGATCGAGCTGAAATACCTGGATCACGGCTACAGCAACGAGCTGGAGAACATTGTGAGAAAGGCGATGCAGCCGGATATCCATAAACGATTTAAAAATGCAAAAGAGATGCAGAAAGCACTGGAGCATCTGGAACAGTGGTCTTCTTCCAGGCTGTTCAAAAAGAAAGTACTCAAAGCTACTGCGATTGCGGCAGTTACCGTCAGCGTGTTTGGAGGAGCACTTTTTTATCGCAGCGTGGATGAGAGAAAGTACCGTGATTTTGCAGATGTGGCAGATATTTATGTGGAAAAAGAAGCGGACTGTGATTACAAAAACAGCGAAACATCAGAAATTGAGATCTTATACGATGATGGGATTGCGATCCTGAATACAAAAAAATATCAGAAATATCTGAAACGTGACTCGCAGCGAAAGGAAGAAGTTCTGTATGCTGCGGCAAAAGCGGCACTCTTTCTGGAATATTTTGATCAGGCAGAGGATTTGCTTCAGGAAGCAGTAAATTGTGATGAAGAAAATGCAGAATTATATCGTGATCTGGCAATCACCGAGGCATCGCTTGGTGATTATGAACAGGCAGAGAATTATTTACGCGAAGCAAAAAAGCGAAATCTGAAAGAAGAAGATGTCAGCCTGATCCGGGCGGAGATCGATCTGCTGCAGGGAGATGTCCAGACCGCTTATTTTATGGCAGAAAAAGTTCTGGAGAATACCTCAGATGATCTGATGTTTCATGCTGTTCATGTATTTTTACAGGCGGCACAGGAATCCGGACATATGGAAGAAGGGATTTCTTTTTTGCAGCAAAAAGCAGAAAGCATGCCGGTCAGCAGTCAGGTTTTCTGGCTGAGAAGTGCGGCGAGGATGGCTTTGCAGATGAATGAGACAGAGGTTGCAGGCGAATGTCTGGAGAAGATTGCAGAAACGGGTCTGGTATTACTGGAAGATCGCTACAATCTAGATGCAGTCTATGAAGAACAGCAGAACTGGGATAAGAGTATCAAGATACTGGAAAAAATCACAGAAGAATATAAGACAGAATACAGGGCATGTATTCGACTTGCTTATGTAAATTATCAGTGGAATAATGACAGACGACCGGCTGACCGTACCTATAAGCAGGTCTTTTTGTGGTATGAAAAAGCAAAAGAAATCATGGAGCAGTCCGGGATCGATGAAGAAAAAGATGCAGATATGGTACAGCTGAAAAAAATTATCTCACAGCTGGAAGAATTGGGATGGAGAGCGGAATAATGCATAAGAAAAAGAATATAAAATTTAAAATCATTACGGGTGTTGCTGCAGCAGGCACAGTCATTGTGATCAGTGTTGCGGTCATCACAGGGCTTGGGCAGAGCAAATCTCAAAAATACGGTGTCCATCTGAAATCAGCCAATCAGTATCTGGTAAAAGAGGATTATGCGGAGGCAGAGAAAGAATATCTGCAGATGATCAAGATCTGTCCGGAGAAAGCAGAAGCATATCAGGAACTGGTCAGCATGTACATCAAAGAGGAGGACTATGACAGTGCCTATGATATAGCAAGTCAAGGATACGAGAAAACAAAAGATACTTTTCTGGAAACCGTGCTTGAGAGGATTAAAAAGCAGAAGCAGGAAGAAGGCAAAGATGACAGTTTGATCAGACAGCAGGTTCTGGATGTGGCAGAGTCGGAAGAAGAAAATGTGGCAGTTCGTTTTCTTCTGCTGGATAATATCGCAAGTTTCGGCTATCAGAATTATGTGGATGCTTATGGAAACTGTGATGTCTCATCCGGCAAGGACGGTGATTATGCGGCACATTTTGCCGGTTTTAGCGGTATTGCTTATTATAAAAATGCAGGGGAACAGCCAGAGGCGATCGATACAGTCACAAGACAGGTCAATCGCTGTGCGAAACCGTATCGGATCGAGCTTTCCTCTCCTGGTATGCTGTTTGTAGGTTATAGCGATTTTATCAGTTACGAGAGACTGAAAAGTATTTTTGGCATGGATGCAGAACCGGTAAAAGATGGCGAAGGAAAATACTGGATTGAATTTTCTGTAAATTCCTGTGATGTGAAAATTGAAACGGACAGTGAAGGAAATATGAGCGGAAGTTCACCGACCATCATACTGGCACCACAGGATGTTTCTTATGTGGAACTGGAAGAGGAGACGGAGGGTGAAACGGAGACGGAGGATGAAAATACCTTTGTTCTTGGTGGAGAGACTTTCAGCTATGATGAAAAAGAAATTTATCTGGCAAATGTAATGATAGATGATCTGTCACCGCTTGAACAGTGTAAACAACTTAGAAGCCTGATTTTGATCAACTGTGATATTGATGATATTACACCGTTGCGTGGATGCGAAAGTCTGGAAGAATTGTGTCTGGATGATAATCCATTTTCTGATATAAGTCCGGTGGCAGGACTGAAAAATCTGAAATATCTGCAATTCCACGAATCAGGAGTCAGTGATATCAGTCCTATTTACGATCTGGATCTTGAATTGATGAATCCATGTTCCGATGGCATTGATCTGGAGCAGGTAAAAGAATATAAGAGACGGCATCCGAATTGTACGTGCTTTTATGATTATGAAGAAGTGCTGTTGGATGACTAAGAAGGCAGAAGGGAGAGCATATGGAATCTTTGGCATATGTTTTTGAAGATACACAAAAAAGGTTACTGGAAGATCGGAGACTGTATGATTTAACTTCGAGAGCAGTTATGTGTACACTTCTGTATGCAGAGAACATTACCGATACCAGAGTTTTTGGAAATTATTATACAAATATTCAGGTCACAAATAATACCGTCTTAAATGAAGCGGAGAGGCTGTCCAGGATTTATCCCAAAGTGGCGGTTCTGAATTTTGCCAATGCGGTGACTCCGGGAGGAGGAAGCTCTTATGGAGAAATGTCCCAGGAATCCAGTCTGTGCAGATGCAGCAACCTGTTTCCATGTCTGTCAAAAGCGGATAATATTGTCCACTTTTATCAGTACAACAATGAGAGATCGCCGTATTACAGCAACCGCATTATTTATTCTGAAAACATTACTGTTTTTAAAGAAGAGAATGGCTATGTAAAAAGACAGTATGACTGGTTTCCGATTGATGTCATTACCTGTTCGGCACCGAATCTGAGAGTCCGGGACAGACGGATAAAGCGAAAGAAACTGGAAAAAATTTTGACCAAGCGAATTCGAAATATTCTGCTTTCCGCTCAGATCCACGGTGTGCAGGCACTGGTTTTAGGAGCTTTTGGCTGCGGAGGTTTTCGAAATTCACCGGAACTGGTAGCTGATATTTTTGAGAAACTTCTAGTAGAAGGAGAGTTTCAGTCGGTTTTTCGTGAGGTTATTTTTGCGATCAAGGTTGATAATCTGGGAGATAAAGAAAATTTTGAGACTTTTACCAGGAAATTCAACGGAGAAATACCGAATCCACTGTGGGGAAAGAAAGTTTCTATCTACGGTGATTCGCTCAGTACATATTACGGATATAATCCGCCGGAGTGCAAGGTGTATTACACACCGAAATATGCAGAAAGAAACGGGATTTTTTCCGTGGATTCAACGTGGTGGATGATCGTGCTAAACCAGCTTGGAGCCAGACTTCTGACGAATCATTCCTGGAGCGGAAGTAAAGTTTATGGAAACATCGATTCTTCCGGCAGCAGTGAGTGGCGTACCAAGTGTCTTCATCAGAACGGAGAAATACCGGATGCAATTTTAGTTTCTCTTGGAATGAACGATTTTGGAAACGGCATTCCGGTCGGAAAAGGTTATTTCCAGACGGCATATGAAAAAATGCTGTGGCTCTTACGATGCCGTTATCCGGATGCAGAGATTTACTGTGCAACCATCTGTCCGGCAGCGGTCAATGGACGGCGGGCATTTCCGAAAAGAGTGAAGGGAAATTCACTGGAAAGTTATAATGCTGCGATTCGAAAATGTGCGGCGGCGTATGGATGCAGGCTGATAGATCTGCGGAAAATGAATGTGATGTATGAGACGATGGATGGCTGTCATCCAAACGTTCAGGGAATGTATCAGCTGGCAGTCGGCTGGATACAGGGATTGTTGACAAATAGTGTGAGTGTGGAGAAAAAACAGGGAAATCTGGAAAACAAGCTGATCGTGGTGTTGATTTTTCTGGTGATTGTATTATTGGTTTTGTTATTGATTCTTATTTTCGGATAAGTGTGTGAATGCCTTGAACCAAAGGGAGATAAATGGTAGTATATCTACAAAGTATTTTCCTGGTGTTTGGGGCATTTTCATTTGTTTTATCCTAAGCAAACGGGAAAATCGACAAACAAGACTGGGGGACTACAAGTTGATAAAGATGGATCGTCAGAAGTTTATCCGGCCGGATCGTCAGATGGTTCGGATATCCAGGGAGAAGCTGATCATACCGGAGCGTGAGGCAGCCACACAGCGGATGCTGGCTGGATTGCAGAGGGAAACAAAAACGGCAGATATAGCAAAGACAGAAAAAACAGCAAATGAAAATATAGCAGAAGCTGTAAACGCAGCAAACAAAAATATAGAAAATGCAGTAAATACAGCAGCCACAGAACATCTGCAAACGAAGCAGCCTGAAATAGCAGAGGCAGTGAATAAACCAGAAAACAGCATTGTCTTAGCATGTGAGATCGATGAGGTGATCAACTATGCACTGGTTCACAATGGTGCTTCTGTCGTGCGTGATATCTGCATCAAAAACACATCCGAAACGGAACGGAATGCTCTGCTTTTAAAAATCGCTTCGGACGGTGAGCTGATGGAGGATTTTGTGTGCGGGATCGAGGCACTGCAGATAGGTGAGGAGCTGCATTTTCGAAATCTGGATCTGACATTCCATGTCGGATATCTGGCATCGATCACGGAGAAATTTTCCGGCCAGCTGACGGTTACGGTTCTGGATGGGGAAACTGTGCTGGCATCGGAAAAGATCAATATCACGGTTATGGCGTTTGATGAGTTCCCGGGATTTCAGTATACGCCGGAGCTTCTGACATCTTTTGCAATGCCGAATCATCCGGCGGTGGTCAGTCTGATCCAGCTGGCATCGAAATATCTGGAGAAATGGACGGGCGATCCTTCTTTGGACGGTTATCAGTCCGGTGATCAGGAGCGTGTCAAAAACATGGCGGCAGCAGCTTATGCGGCAATCCAGCAGAAAAATATTACATATGCATCGACAGCGAGCTTTGAGGCATGCGGGCAGAGAGTCCGCCTGGCGGATGCGGTGCTGGAGCAGCATTTTGGAAACTGCATGGATCTGACGCTGCTTTATACGGCATGTCTGGAAGCGATGGATTTAAATCCGTTCATGGTGGTTGTAGAAGGTCATATTTTTGCCGGTGTCTGGCTGGTGGACGGAGCGTTTGCAGATATTCTGGTGGATGATCCGTCACAGCTTGAGAAACGTATGGCAAAAGGCATTCAGGAGCTTACGGTCGTGGAATGTACGGCGATGTGTTCCGGGCAGAATGTAAGTTTTGACGAAGCAGTAGCCATGGCAAAACGGCGTGTTTCCAATTATGGGAAGTTTTATTTTGCAATCGATGTGAAGCGTGCCAGAAGCAGGGGAATCCGTCCACTTCCAATCCGGGTTCAGACGGCAAACGGGTTTGAGGTTCTGCACGAGGACCGAAAAGAAAAAGAGGTCACAGGTGGATCAGACAGCAAAATCGAGGTCTTTGATTTTTCGGACTGTACGGAAAAAGCACAGGTCACAAAACTGACGCAGTGGGAGCGCAAACTTCTGGATCTGAGCCTTCGGAATATGCTGATCAATATGCGTGTCACAAAGAGTGTTGTGCCGGTTTTGTCCGCGGATATCGGAAGTCTTGAGGATGCACTGTTTGACGGGGAAGCGTTTCAGGTGATGCCGCGGCCGGCTGATGTAGGTGTGAATCCGGCAGCAGAAAGTCAGATCGAACTTCTCAACAAACTGGGAGAATTATCAGAATTTATTTCTTTTGAAAGCAAACACAAAAGACTGCATTCCATTTACAGCGAGAAAGATTTAAGCACTTCTCTGACGAAAATGTACCGTTCTGCAAAAGCATCTCTGGAAGAAAATGGAGCAAGCACGTTATATCTGGCACTTGGTATGCTTCGTTGGTTTGAACAGAAAAAGAACGCACAGGCAAGATACGCACCGATCGTTCTGGTACCGATCGACATTGTGCGAAAGTCTGCGGGCAGAGGCTATGCGATGCAGATGCGGGATGAGGATTCACAGATCAACATTACGCTTCTGGAGTTTCTGAAGCAGAATTATGAGATCACGATTCCTGGCATGAATCCGCCGCCGCAGGATGAGCATGGAATGGATATGCCGAAGATTTTTGCAATGATCCGAAAAGCGGTGATGAGCATGGAAATGTGGGATGTGCTGGAAGTTGCCGTGATCGGAAACTTTTCTTTTTCGCAGTTTGTGATGTGGAATGATATTCATAACAACCGTGATTTCCTGGAGGGAAACAAGATCGTCCACAGTCTGATCGAAGGAGCTGTGGACTGGGACTGCACAATCCCGGAAGAAGTGGATCAGGAGGAGGCCTATTTACCGGTAACGGCGGATGCTTCTCAGCTGCATGCCATCAATATGGCTGCCGCAGGGGTGAGTTTTGTACTGCACGGACCGCCGGGAACCGGTAAATCGCAGACCATTACAGCATTGATTGCAAATGCACTGACAAAAGGAAAGACAGTTCTTTTTGTGGCAGAAAAAAGAGCTGCACTGGAAGTGGTACAGAAACGTCTGGCGGCACTTGGAATCGATGATTTCTGCCTGAAATTACATTCGAACAAAGCTACGAAAAAGGCAGTTTTAAATCAGCTGCGGCGTGGTCTTGAGATTGACATGGAAGGCACAAAAACAGATTATGAGCAGAGAATTGCGGACATCCATGCGATGCGTACCGAACTGGATGCTTACGCAAAAGCACTACATAAAAAAAGAAATTTCGGAAAGAGTCTGCGTCAGCTGATCGATCTTTACGAAAGTATTCCGGAAACAAAAGAACAGGTAAAATTTCCGATATCGGATATCAAAAATATAACAGAAGGTGATCTGAGCAGTCAGAAAAACCATCTGGAACGTCTGATCTCAGCCGGAAGATCCATCGGTCATCCGTATCAGCATTCGCTTGCGGCAGTGAAAAGGGCACAGTACAGTCAGCATCTGAAAACGGAACTGGAGCCGGCGATGCAAAACTATCTGTCTGTACTTGATAACATCCAGGCTCAGATGGCGGATTTTGCTGCCTCTGCCGGAATTAAAAACCCGGTCACAAAGGCAGAATGGAATCAGGTATCCGAATTGATCCGGTGTATGGAAAGTACGGAAAAAATGCCTGCCTTTTTGAGGACAACAGATTCTGTTGAACGTGAATTTTCCGTTCCGGAAGAATATCTGGAAAAACAGGAGAAATTTGAACAGAAAAAGGCAGAAATGCTTTCAAAATGGAACGAAAATTTCTTAAGTCAGGACATGAGTTCTTATCATGCGAAGTACGAAGAAGCAAACAAAAAGGTATTTTTCTTAAAAGGAAAAGCACAGGCGGCACTTGTGGCAGAAATGCAGCTGTTTGCCGCATTTCCGGTGGAGGTCGAGCAGATTCCGCTGTATCTGACGGAGATCACTGCTTATCAGCAGGAAGAGCAGAAAATGGAAGCGGCAGAAGCAGAACTGTCTTATGACTGGAAACAGATCTTGAAAGAACATCTGACAAATGAAGAAATGCAGTCTTATAAAGTACAGATCCAAAATCAGAGAAAGAATATGGTACGTTTTGCCGGAGTACTTCAGGAAATCGAGGCGAGGGGCATTTTAAGTACACTTGTCCGGAAGGGAAAAGCACTCTTTTCTATCTGGAATAGCATGGATGCTGCAGAGCGAAAGGTTGCAGAGCTGCTGGAACTGAAATTTTGCGATGAGAAAGCAGACTGGATTGAGAACAGAAAGGCACTTTGTGGCTGTATTCTGGAAAATGCAGGCGCATTAAAAGACTGGATTGTTTATCAGCAGAATGTAGATCTGTGCCGGAAAAACGGGCTTGCTCCGATCTGTGATGCCTATGAAAAAGGCCTTCCGCATGAAGTGGTATTGAATGTATATCTGCGTTCCATTTACCGGGCGATCATTCTTGGCGTGATCGAATCCGAACCGGTGCTGAACGGATTTACCGGAACCGGTTTTCAGGTTCAGATCGGGCAGTTTAAAAAGCTGGATCAGGAATGTATGCAGCTGACAAAAGAAGAAATGTTTTACCGGCTGTCATCGCAGCTTCCGTCTGTCGGTGATTCGGTGGAAGTCAGCAGAGAACTGAATTATTTAAGAAGGGCAATCAGCAGCAACGGCAGAGGTATTTCCATCCGTCTACTGTTTGAACAGATCCCGCATATTTTGCAGAGACTCTGTCCGTGTATGCTGATGAGTCCGATTTCGGCGGCTCAGTATTTAAAGGCAGAAAATGATCTGTTTGATATTGTGGTATTTGACGAAGCATCGCAGCTTCCGACCTGTAAAGCAGTCGGTACCCTTGCAAGAGGCAAAAATGCAGTGATTGTAGGGGATCCGAATCAGATGCCTCCGACCAGCTTTTTTGCGGGAAATTCGGTGGATGAGGACAATCTGGATATCGAAGATTTGGACAGTATTCTCGATGACTGTCTGGCACTTGGCATGCCGTCCGCACATCTGCACTGGCATTACCGAAGCCGCCATGAGAGCCTGATCGCTTTTTGTAACCGGGAATTTTATGAAAATTCTATGCTTACGTTCCCATCGGTAAATGACCGGCAAAGACGCGTCAGCATGGTAAAAGTGGAAGGCTTTTTTGATCGCGGCAAGAGCCGTGTGAACGAAGGAGAAGCACAGGCGATCGTTGCGGAGATCAAGAAAAGATATGCCGATCCAGAGCAGAAAAAGCAGACGATCGGTGTGGTTACTTTTAATGTTAATCAGCAGACTCTGATTGAGGATCTGCTCCAGGAAGAATATCAGAAAGATTTAAATTTTGATAAATGGGCAAATATGGGAGAAGAGCCGCTGTTTGTCAAAAATCTGGAGAATGTCCAGGGAGATGAGCGTGATGTGATCCTGTTTTCCGTGGCATTCGGACCGGATGCGGAAGGAAAGCTGTCCATGAATTTCGGACCGCTGAACCGGGATGGCGGATGGAAACGTCTGAATGTTGCGGTGTCCCGTGCCCGGTGTGAAATGGTGGTGTTTTCTGTTATGACAGCCGATCAGATCAATTTGAGACGAACAAAAGCAAAAGGCGTAGAATCTCTGAAATATTTCATGGAATTTGCTCAGAATGGAAAATTGCGGGGAGACTACAGACAGAATGAAGCAGTCAAAAATCAGGGGATCAAAGCAAAAATCTGCCGGGCACTTGCAGATGCTGGATACGAGTATCAGTTAAATGTCGGCCATTCAAAATTCAAAGTGGATATCGCAGTGATCAATCCGGATCATCCGGAAGAATATCTGCTCGGAATTATGACGGACGGAGATTCTTACTGTCAGTCGGCAAATACGAAAGACCGTGAGGTGGCACAGTTTGAAGTGCTGAAAGGACTTGGATGGAAACTGTATCGCATCTGGACGATGGACTGGTGGGATGATCCGCAAAAGGAGATCACAAAACTTTTCGGAGTGCTTAAAATGAGAAAGAAGGAAGAACAGTAACAGAAAGGAAGCAAAATGGGAAAAGAAAAGGAAAACAGAAATGGAAAAACAAAAGGAAATGCGATCGCTCTGTTGCCGATCGGCGTATTTCTTGTGCTGTATCTCGGACTTGGTATTTTATTTGAATACGTGATGAAAATTCCGATGGGATTTTATAATGTGCCGATCGTGGTTGCTTTTCTGGCAGCGATCCTGGTTGCCTGTCTGCAGAACCGGGCGGTAAATTTTGAACAGAAACTGGAGATCATGTCTGGCGGCGTGGGTGATAAAAACATCATCACGATGCTGCTGATCTTTCTGGCGGCGGGTTCGTTTGTCGGAGTTGTAGGCAGGGGAAGTGCAGAGAGTGTGGCGTATTGTATGCTCTCCCTGATCCCGGCGAGATATGCAGTGGCGGTATTGTTTGTGGTGGCCTGTTTTGTCTCCGTGGCGATGGGAACATCGGTCGGAACGATCACGCTTCTGGTGCCGATCGCATCAGCTGTTTCCGCTGCGTCCGGATTTGAACTTGCATTCTGTGTGGCATCTGTTATGGGCGGAGCAATGTTCGGCGATAATCTTTCCTTTATTTCCGATACGACGATTGCCGCCTGCAACGGGCAGGGCTGTGAGATGAAAGACAAGTTCCGGGAGAATTTCTGGATTGCATTTCCGGCAGCAGCCGCAACGCTGATTTTAATCCTGATTCTGTCCTTTCAGACAGAAGTGCAGGGGCAGGTCAGCCAATCTTATCATCTGGTGCAGGTGATCCCGTATGTGCTGGTGCTGATCGGAGGCATTATCGGCATTAATGTCTTTGTGGTGCTTCTGATCGGGATTGTTTCCGGGGCGTTTATCATGCTGGCCGGAGGGCATATCGCACCGGTCGATCTTCTTGCAAACATGGGGAATGGCGTTTCCGGAATGTTTGAAACCTGCATGGTTGCAATCCTGGTGGCGGCAATGTGTGCCCTGATCCGTGAATATGGCGGATTTGATGCTCTGCTTGCCTGGATCCACCGGATTTTCCGCGGCAAACGTGGCGGTCAGCTTGGCATGGGACTGTTGGTCGGTGCGATGGACATTGCTACGGCAAACAATACAGTGGCGATCGTCATGGCAAATCCGATCGCAAAAGAAATGGCACAGGAGTACGGCATCACGCCGAGAAAAGCAGCCTCGATCCTGGATACCTTTTCCTGTATTTTCCAGGGCATCATCCCATACGGTGCCCAGATGCTGGTGGCGATTTCTGCCGTAAATGAACTTGGCGGAGAACTTTCGGCATTCCAGATCATGCCAAGACTCTTCTATCCGATGCTGCTGCTTGTCAGTTCCGTGATTGCAATTTTATGGAACAGAAACGAAAAGTAAAAATTATCTTGTGATGTAAATTGTCTTATGATACGATACCTGTAGTTAAATGAAAGTATGCCGAAGATATAAATTTTGAACGTCCGCTTTACATGGACGAAATAAATCGGATAAAAGAGGACAGCAGACATTATGAGAATAAATGAGACTTTGAAAAAGCCGATGTTGGAGGCGAAATACCTGAATGTAGACAATACAGACAGATATCGCCCGATCATCCGGCTTTTTTATTTAAATTATGAAAAGCTGAAATACTGGATCTATCAGGAAGAAGTTTATGAGGAATTAAAAGAAGATCCGTATTTTCAGGAGTATACACCGGAACAGTGTCAGCAGGATCTTACGGCACTGACTGCCTGGGGGAATCTGATCACCACGCAGGATACCAGGAGAGTGACCACGATTGAAGAATTTAAAAATAAAAAATTTCGCTATCAGCTGTCAAAAGCGACAGTAGAAATCGAGCGAATGGTGATCCGGGTAGAAAATCTGTTTATCGAAAGTTCTTCCCTGGAGCCGACACTTCTGGAGCGGATCCGCATGAATCTGGAAAAAATCCCGCAAATGCAGAACGAAGAACCGGAAAAAATCTACAGCTGGTGGAATGATCTGGGCAGCGATTTCATCCGTCTCAATCAGAATTATCAGGATTATATGCGTGAGCTGAACAGTGTGAAAGTGGAGCAGATGATGAAAACGCAGGAATTTCTGATCTTCAAGGACCGGCTGATCGAATATCTGCGAAGTTTCGTAAAAAGCCTGCAGATCAATGCGTCGGCGATCGAGCAGTACCTGAAGAATACAGAAGAACATCAGATAATTGCTATACTGGAGAAAGAAGCAGAATATGAAGTCTCGATTCCTCAGATTGATGTAGAGCTGACAAAAGAAATGATCCTTGATAAAGTCACCGGACGCTGGCAGAGCCTGAAAGAGTGGTTCATGGCGACGGAGGATCAGCAGTCGGAAGTGGTGCGTGTGTTTGATACGACAAACGAAATCATAAGAAAAATCACAAGATATGCAGCAAGGATCAGCGAACTGAGCAACAGCGGTTCCAATCGAAGAGAAGAATACCATAAACTGGCAGTGATGTTCTCAAAATGCGAGGATATCTATGAGGCACACAGGCTGGCGGCTTCTGTTTTCGGGATCGAAAAACCGCTGCATTTAAAGGGGCTTTCCGGGCGAAAGACGGAGAGCATCAACAGCGGTGTTTTTGAAGAAGATCCGCATGTGGTAACAGTGATTCCGCGTGTACGGACCTACAAGGAAAAGGCAAAACGAAGCGGCATTGCAGACCGCAGCAAAGAAAAAGAGGCAGTGTGCCTGGAGACGATCCGCAGGCTGGAGGAAGAACAGAAACTGCTTCGCAGCTATATTAAAGATGGAAAAATTTCGTTTGCAGAACTGCCGGAGATTGAGCCGCATGTAAGAGATGTTTTTCTGCTGTGGCTGTCAAAAGCACTGGAGAATAAGCATTTTCGCGGGAAAACAGAGAGCGGCGAAATTTATTATATCGAAAATGCAGATACGAAAGAAACCTGTATGCTGCATGCAAAAGATGGGATTTTACAGATGCCGGCGTACACAATCCGGTTTGAGGAGAAAAAATGAATGCGTTAGAAATATTACTGGGGAGAAGATGGATTTTAAAAAGCAGAGACAGGGAATTGTATTATCGGATGAAAGATGAAGCACCGGCCATTAAGAAATTTCTGACGGAGAAGCTGGGGTATCAGATGATCGTTAATCCATATCTGATAAAAATAGAGAAAATGCCGGCAAAGCCGGAGAACTGGATGGGGATTCTGGAATTTAACGACAAGATAGAGTATGTATTTTTCTGTATGATCCTGATGTTCCTGGAAGAAAAAGAAGCGATGGAACAGTTTGTATTATCAGAACTGACGGAATACATACAGGGGCAGTATCAGGAAGAGCAGATTGACTGGACGGTCTACCAGTACCGCAGACATCTGATCAAAGTGCTGAAATATTGTGTGAACAGCGGCATTCTTGATGTGGATGACGGAAGTGAAGAGAATTTTGCGAAAGACGGGAGCAATGAAGTGCTCTATGAAAATACCGGGGCGTCCCGCTACTTTATGCGGAATTTTACGCAGGATATCATGGGATATACAAAGCCGGAGGATTTTCAGAAAGAAGAGTGGATCGATGTCGATGAAGACCGCGGAATTGTGCGAAGACAGCGAGTTTACCGCCAGCTTCTGATGACGATGGGGATGTATAAAAATGAGCAGAATGAAGAAGATTTCGCCTATATCCGCAATCAGAGGAATCTGGTACAGAGTGATTTTGAAGAATATCTGGACTGTGAACTGCACGTGCACCGCACGAGTGCATTTCTCATTCTTTCACAGGACTGCCGCATGGGGCGGTGTTTTCCGGAAGAAAACACGATATCGGATGTGATCCTGCTTGTGAACGGTATGATCTGTGAAAAGATAGAAGAAGGAGAGATCGTGCCTGCGGCAGATGAACGTATCTTTATTCCAAGAGAGATGTTTACAGGCATCCTGGAGTCATGCAAAGAGCTTTATGGAAGGGGATTTATCAAAACATACCGTGAGATGACAACAGGAGAATTTTGTGAAAATGTAAAGAATTATATGCTGGAACTGGGACTGATCCGGGAAGAGAAAGACATCTGGCTCAGTCCGGCAATCGGAAAAGTGATCGGAAAGTATCCGGAAGAATTTATGAAAAATGGAGGCAGTGATGAACAGTAAATGGCAGATATACAGGGTAGGGCTGATTGATTTCTGGTACTATGACGAAGAAGAGTTTTACTTTCTGGATGGCAGGATGCTGCTTCGCGGAGCCAATGGTTCCGGAAAATCTGTAACGATGCAGAGTTTTATCCCGCTGCTCCTGGATGGAAATATGCGTCCGGAGCGTCTGGATCCATTTGGGTCAAAAGCAAGAAAAATGGAAAATTATCTTCTCGAAGAAGGGGATGGACGGGATGAGCGGACCGGATACCTTTATATGGAGCTCAAACGCAAAGAAAGCGATGAATTTCTGACACTTGGCATCGGTATGCGTGCCCGGAAAAATAAAAAAATGGACTCCTGGTATTTCTGCGTTACGGACGGCAGACGCATCGGCAAAGATCTTTATCTCTATAAAGAAGAAAAAAGCAAGATCACCTGCACCATGCGTGAACTGAAAAACCGCATCGGAGAAGGCGGAAAAGTGATGGAAACACAGAGCGAGTATGCACAGTGTGTCAACAGACTGCTGTTTGGTTTTGAGACACAGGAAGAATACAGGGAACTGCTGAACCTTCTGATCCAGCTGCGAACGCCGAAACTGTCAAAGGATTTCAAGCCTACCGTGATCAATGATATCCTGAGCAGTTCGCTTCAGACCTTATCCGAAGATGATCTTCGTCCGATGTCGGAAGCGATCGAAAATATGGATGGCATGAAAACAAATCTGGATACCTTAAAAGAAAGTATTTCTGCAGCGAAACAGATTGAAAAAGTGTACGATCAGTATAATGAGATCGTACTGTATGACAAAGCACTTCTCTATACAAAAGCCATAAAAGAGTGCCGCCAGGCGGAAGAAAAAACAGTTCAGACTGAAAAAGCAATTCTGGAAAATACGGCATCTTATCAGGCAGAAAAAGAACATTATGAAGAAGTTGCAGGAGAAGAAAAGCTGCTTCAGGAAGAGAAGGACTCCCTGGCAGATAATGATGCAGCCAAATTAAAAGACCGCGAGATTAAAATAAGCCAGGAGATCAGAGAGTTACAGAAAATTGTTGCCGATAAAAAACAGCAGGAGCAGACGAAAAACGAAAAGCGGATCGATACAGAAGAAATCCTGAAAAAACAGGAAGAAAAGAAAGAAGAAAAATGGTCTGAAATCGAAGAATATCTGGCGGAAATGGAATCCGATATGGATGGCGTTCCATTTGATGATTTTTCTTTTATGAAGGAAGAGCTTTGCGAAAAGAAAGAAGAGGAATATTCTTTTGATGCACATCGGAAACTGCTGAAAGATTACACGAAAAAAGTAGAGCAGGGAAAGCAGTTGCTTCTGGAAGAAAAAGCGGTGCAGGAGCGTTACAGCACGTTCCTTCAGGATTTGGATCAGTATCAGGATGAGAGAAACAAAGCAGAGAGAGAACTTTTACAGTACGAAAATCAGCTTCATGAGATCCGTCAGGAACTGATCGAGCAGATTTATAAATGGAATCAGCAAAATGAAGAACTGCATCCGGAGGCGAAAGTTCTGCAGGAGATGGCAAGGCAGATTGAAAACTATCAGTCGGACAGTGACTACTGGGCGATTCGAAATTTAAGCAAAAAAGCGTATGATCAGAAAAACGAGGCTTTATCAGCAGAGAAAACCCAGAGAAGCTGGCAGCTTTCAGAACTTAAAAAAGAATACGATGCGATCAGCACGGAACTGAGACAGTGGCAAAACCAGAAAGAACCGGAGCCGGAAAGGGATGCGGCAGTTCTTGAAAACAGAAAACGTCTGGATGAAAGGAACATCCCATATCTGCCGTTTTATAAGATGGTTGATTTTGATCAGAAGCTTGGGAAAGAAAAAGCAGCCAGACTGGAAGAAGCACTTCTGCACATGGGAATCCTGGATGCACTGATCATTGCACCGCAGTACCGGGAGCAGGTTCTTCAGAGCGAAGAAGGATGCTGCGACCGCTATTTATTTACGGATGCAGAGTATGTCAGGAACAACCTTATGGACTGGCTGGATATCGACAATCCGGATCATGATATGTTCTTATATCAGAATGTATCGGGTGTTTTGTCAGCAATCACATCAGGAAGATCCGATCAGGCATCGACCTGGATAGATGAGGACGGAAATTATAAGATCGGAGTTCTCGAAGGCACAGTAACAAAACAGTACACACCTTGTTTTATCGGTTCTACAGCAAGAGAACAGTATCGCCTGGATAAGATCGCAGAACTGCAGCAGCTCCTGGACGAGAAGCAAAAAGAAATCGAAACAGAAGAACAGGAAATCGAAAAAATCCAGAGTCGTCTGAAAAAACTGTCGGAAGAATGGAACACTTTCCCAAAAGACCATGACCTGAAGATTGCCGCAAAAGAGTGTGAAAAGCAGGAAGAAAAATTAAAGGATCTGAATGAAAAGATACAGCAGCAGAAACAGCGTGTCGAGACAGAGCGAAAGAAGCTGGATGAAGTACGCCTGCGGGTGCAGGAAGCCTGCCAGAAATGTTACTTGAAAGCGAGACTGGATCTGTTTGAAGAAGTTCAGGAAGCACTGAAAGAATATACGGAATGCCTGAACCAGCTGCAGATCTGCCATAAAGACTATATCAATACGCTGCACTACATAAGAAGCCAGGAATTTTATCTGGAAGATATCGAGAAGGATCTGGATGATATCCGGTACGAACTTGGCAGAAATCTCACACAGCAAAAACAAAAAGAAGCAGAACTTCTGGCAGTACAGGAACAGTTAAAGCTTACCGACTACGAAAAAATTAAGAGCAGGCTGGATTATTGCATGGAACGTTTAAGCGTGATTCCGCAGGAAAAAGAAGCTTCCGCAAGAAAAAGAGGTGAGCTGGAGAGCGGGAGAAAAATTCTGGAAGAAAAACAGAGAGAAAATCAGAAGATCACCGAAAAACTGCGGGACAAAAAAATCTGGCTGAAAAAAGTATTTGAACAGGAATATCAGCTTGGCTATGTGATGGAGCTTTCGGCAACAGAAAAAGTGACAGAAAAAGAAGCGGCAAAAGTATGCAGCCAGCTTGCCGGAAAATTCGGAAACGACAGGCAGAGTGACCTTCTTGGAAAGCTTCAGGCAGAGTATCATAAAAACAGAGGTTATCTGCTGGAATATCAGATGACATTAAAGACACTGTTCCAGGATCTGGATGAACAGACTTCCTTCCTGGAGATGAGTATGAAACGTATCGATGTTTCTGCAAAGTACCATGGAACCGTTGTGAAATTTAAAGAACTGCTCTCTATTCTGGAAGAAAATGAAAGAGTACAGAGTCAGCTGCTCAACGATAAAGATAAAGAACTTTTTGAAGATATCCTTGCCAATACGATCAGCAAAAAGATTCGTGCCAGAATCCAGGCGAGCAAACGCTGGGTGGAAAAAATGAACGATCTGATGGAGTCTATGAAAACTTCCAGCGGTTTGAAACTGAGCCTTCGCTGGAAAAACAAGCGGGCAGACAAAGAAGAACAGATGGATACAAAAACACTGGTGGATCTGCTTCAGAAAGATGCCGAGATCATGCGTCCGGAAGAAGTCGAACAGTTATCCAGACATTTCCGCTCCAAGATTGCCGAGGCAAGAAAGGAAGCCGATGAGACAGCGAATATGCAGTCCTTCCATGCAATCATGCGGGAAGTTCTGGATTACCGCAAGTGGTTTGAATTCCAACTGGAATGCCAGAAGACCGGCGAGAAAAAGCGGGAACTGACAGACCGTGTATTCTTCACGTTCAGCGGCGGTGAAAAAGCAATGGCGATGTATGTGCCGTTGTTTTCAGCCGTTGTCGCAAAATATGCAGGTGCAAGAGGGGATGCCCCAAGGCTGATCTCCTTGGATGAGGCATTTGCCGGGGTGGATGAAATGAACATCCGTGATATGTTCCGCCTTATGGTAGAATTTGATTTTAATTTTATGATCAATTCTCAGATCCTGTGGGGAGACTACGAGACGGTTCCGGCACTTGCCATTTATCAGCTGGTACGTCCGGAAAATGCAAAATTTGTGACTGTCATCCGTTATACATGGAATGGAACGGTCAGGCAGATGACAACGAAAAAAGATGTGAATCAGACAGAGTAAGTTTCGGAAGGAGTATGGTAGAGTATGCCACGTATCAGGAGGCGATGGTGGAGGAGTATGAATAAAGGAAAGAAGGGAATGACATTTAATTCCACGTGGATTACAGACAGGTATTATGATATGATAAAATAAAATCGACAAATGAAAAGTACTTAAGAAAAGGAGAAATTTATTATGGGTTGGGAGGAAATATTAGACGCAGAAGGTGCAGATATGGCAGATGCCTACAATGATAGTCTGCCGGAAGAAACGTATGAAACGGTCAAGGTTTATGATCCTGAGCAGGATAAGAAGTCTGAAATAGACAGTATGAGACGGCTTGTAGAAAGCTATGAAGAAGAGAAAGACCGAATAGAATATATTTGTGATTTTGAGGGTGTACCGGACGTATTGGTCTATGACGCATATAAAGATGACATATTTGAAGATGTTATATCGGAAGAGCTCCTAGGTCCAGATATCTCATTTGTTGATATGTCCCACGATCAATTGATGAAGGCATGGACAAAATTCGGGCAGGATATAAATCAGGTGAGGTGCACTTTGGCCTGTGCCGAACAGGATATCCAAATATTGATGAATCTTGCAGATGATGAAGCTAAGTCAGTTTTATCATCATATAAAAATGAGATTAAAAAGGAATATGAAGAAGTTTCCAGGTGTTGTGATGGCATTGGGAAAGAGTTTCAAAATATGACTCTCAATGATCAGATGGCGAAACTTGCAGACCTGGTATTTAATGTGTATAAGTCGGAAGAAATTTTGAAACTTATAGAAGGGAATATTTACTGTCTGATGGGGTATCGGGGATGTTATGGTGCCCAGATTCCGAAAGATATGGAAGATAAATACCAGGAGAAATACAATGCTATTGTTAACAAAAGGTAAGCACAAAAAGAACCTGTAAAACCTGAAGATGATTGTTGCTCGTCCTTATAAAAGTGGGAGTCTTTTCCGACCAAGATAAAACAATACTTCATGACAGATCTAAAGTCAGGAAGTGTAAAAAGAGAGTAAAAGATATATGGAAAACGATAAAAAAGAGTGCAGGGCTTATTTCCTGGAACGTTCTGTATACAAAAAACTGTTTGCAAAAATACAGGAAAAATATGCCGGGATCGGACATTTCGGCGGAACCTTTCTTCTGGATGACCTCACAAAAGAAGAAAAAGAGCAGCTTGGCGGTTTTCTTCAGAAAGATTTTTCCGGGCAGAAAAATGTGCGGGTCACGGCAAAACAAATGGAAAAGGCACTGCAAAGCAGCCGCTTCTGCAATTTCACCTGGGAAGAAATCCTGGAGCTTTATACAGGAAGAGCACTGCTTGTAAAGAAAGAAGAAAAACAAAAAGAAGAACAGCAAAGAGAATTCTGGTTTCAAAATATTCAGCTTCAATTAAAAAATCCGGATTTTCGAAACTGGATTTCTGAAGTGCTGAAAAACAGAAAAGAAAGTTATCTTTTTCTTTTGCAGCAGTATAAAGAAAACAAAAAAGAACTGGAAGATCTTCTGCAAAAGACAGACCGGGCAGCAGAAACGCTGGTAGCGTTCGAAAAAAGAGAATTGCTTGCTGTTTTTGCTGCGAAAGTCACAGGAAATCCACACTATTTTGATGAAGGAGAAACGGCAGAAAAATGTCTGTCATCCTATCTGAAATGGAAACTGAAAAAAGAGCGAAGCAACGGACTTTCCAATGCCGAATACAAAAACAGAATTTATTTTGAAGCCGGGATTTTAAAAGATGAACTTTCCAACGATGTTTTAACGTATGGACTTCATGCATGGAAGGAAAACGGAGAACCCCACCCCGGAATCGAAGGATTCTTCAGATGCAAAGAACCATTGAAACTGACCTTAAAAACACTGGGCGGACTTGGAAAAATCACAGGAGAACAGAAAATCTATATGGTTGAAAATCCGGCGGTTTTCTCAAGACTTGTGGAAAAGTATCCGGATCGAACTATTCTGTGTGGAAACGGGCAGCCGAAGTTTTCGGTGTTTGTGCTTTTGGATAAACTGACAGAAAACAGTACCATATATTATGCGGGCGATTTTGACCCGGAGGGGCTGCAGATCGCACAAAACCTCAAAAAACGCTATCCGGAACATTTTATTTTCTGGAAATACAAGGCAGAATATTATCAGAAATACAAATCCGAAGTGCAGCTGGATGAGAAACGAATCCGAAAACTGGATAAGATCGACCTGCCGGAACTGCAGGAAATCAAAGAAGCGATGCAAAGAGAAAAATATGCTGCGTATCAGGAGGCGATGGTGGAAGAGTATGAATAAAGAACAGCAGAAAATAAAAGAATTGCATGACGGTTTTCAGACGGCTTGTGTGGATCAAAGCTATCGCTCAAATCTTGCGTACAGGCCGGAGTTTATATCCAACAATTATAAAGAAGGCAAGAAAGTCCTTGTTTCGTTGGAGCAGGAGCTCTCGGATTGTGAAGAGTTTCAGATCAGTGTTGCGTTTATTACGAAAAGCGGCATTACACCATTGCTGCAGATATTAGAAGAACTGGAAAGAAAAAACATCCCGGGGAAGATCCTTACCACGGATTATCTGATGTTCAGTGAACCGGATGCGCTGGAAAAACTGGCAACCCTGAAAAACATTGAGCTGAAGATGTTTCGGACAGATTCAGAAACAGCAGGTTTTCATACAAAGGGCTATATTTTCCGAAAAGAGGAAATTTATAAAATTATCATTGGAAGTTCGAATATGACACTTCGTGCGATCACAAAAAACAGAGAGTGGAACACGAAGATTGTATCGACAGAAAACGGAGAACTGGCACAGGAGATTTTACAGGAGTTTCAGGAGCTTTGGGAAGATCATCATGCATTAGCTTATGATGCATTTATTGAAAATTATCGTCAGGAATATCTGCGAGAACAGATGATCAAAAAGCAAAGACGGCAGGCAATGCAGGAGTCAATCGTAAATCTGGAGCAGTACACCTTAGAGCCGAATAAAATGCAGGTCGCTTTTGTAAAAAATGTGATGAAAATGAGAGAAGAAGGTATTGATAAAGCCCTTCTTCTGAGCAGTACCGGAACAGGAAAAAGCTTTGCTTCTGCATTTGCAGTAAGAGAAATGCAGCCGCGCAGAGTATTATTTTTAGTTCATCGGGAACAGATTGCAAAGCAGGCATTAAAAAGCTACAGGAGAGTATTTGGAAGTGCGAGAAGTTATGGTTTGCTTTCCGGAAATGCAAGAGAAATGAATGCAGAGTTTGTATTCTCAACAATGCAGATGATGGCAAAATCAGAGATTTATGAGCAGTATGAAAAAGATGCGTTTGACGTTATCATTTTAGATGAATGCCACCATGCCGGATCAGAAAGCTATCAGCGCATCATGAGTTATTTCACACCCGGATTCTGGCTTGGAATGACAGCCAGTCCAGATACCAATAATTATGATGTCTACTCTATTTTTGATCATCATATTGCCTATGAAATCCGCCTGCAGCAGGCGCTGGAAGAAGATTTACTATGTCCGTTTCACTATTTTGGGATCACTGATCTGGAAATAGACGGTCAGGTGTTTGATGATTATAGCGGCACTAAAAATTTCGCAAATCTGGTGTCGGATGCCAGAGTGGATTATGTGATCAAAAAAGCAGCATATTATGGATTCAGCGGAGAACGTGTGAAAGGGCTTGTTTTCTGTAGCCGAAAAGAAGAAGCAAAAGAGTTATCACAGAAGTTTAATCAGCGAGGCTACCAGACTGCGGTTTTGACAGGTGAAGACAGTCAGCAAAGAAGAGAACAGGTTATCGATCAGCTTGCCGAGAACCTGGGCAGAGAAGAACAGCTGGACTATATTTTTACCGTGGATATATTTAATGAGGGGGTCGACGTTCCGGAAATCAATCAGGTCATTATGCTCAGACCAACCGAATCACCGGTTATATTTATTCAGCAGCTTGGCCGAGGCCTGCGAAAATGTGAAGGAAAAGAGTATGTGGTTGTTCTTGATTTTATCGGAAATTACATGAATAACTTTATGATACCGATCGCTCTGTCCGGTGACCGAAGTTACAACAAAGATACTATGCGTCGCTATATCAGAGAAAGCGCGCGGATTATTCCGGGAAGTTCAACGATTCATTTTGATGAGGTTTCCAGAAAACGGATCTATGTTTCGATTGACAGTGCCAGAACAAATGATATGAAACTGCTTCGGGAATCGTATCAATCTTTGAAAAATAAACTTGGAAGAATTCCATCCATTCTGGAATTCAAAGAGTATGGTGCGGTTGATGTAACTAAAATTTTTGAAAAATGCGGTTCTTACTATCAGTTTTTGAAAAAATATGAGAAAGAATATCAGGTATGTTTGTCGGAAATAGAGCAGAATGTGGTCGAATATTTGTCAAAGAAAATGACTGCATATAAGCGGATACATGAACTGGAGCTTTTGCGTCATCTCATTCTGCAGCCAGACCGTATAATCACATATTTTATGGAGTACAAAAATTGGTTAGAAAAACAGTATAACCTGAAAATGACAGATCAGGTAAAAGAATCTGTTGTGCGAAATCTGACGAATGAATTTCCGAAAGAGGAAGAGAAGAAAAAATACAGAGACTGTATTTTTATTGAAGAAACCGAAAATGGCGGTTATCGGATCACAGAAGGGTTTCAAAAGTTACTGCAAAATCAGAATTTCAAAAATATGGTGTTGGAACTGCTTGATTTCGGAATTGAGCAATATAAAGAAAAATATGCAGATATATACCGTGATACAAATTTTCAGTTATACCAAAAATATACCTACGAAGATGTCTGCAGACTTCTGAACTGGAAACGAAATATGAATGCGCAGAATATCGGCGGTTATTTTTATGATGCGGATACAAAAACGCTTCCGGTTTTCATTAATTATGACAAAGCAGAAGATGCAATCGCATACGAAGATCGCTTCCTTTCGGAAACCAATTTGATCGCATTATCAAAACATCCAAGAAAAATAACTTCCGGCGATGTGGTACATATTTATAAGCGAGGGGAAGAAGAAAAAAGCAATCGAATCTTCCTGTTTGTACGGAAAAATAAAGACGATCATGAAGCAAAAGAATTCTATTTCTTAGGAGAAATCTTTGCCGAAGGCGATCCGAATCCAATCCATATGGAAAGCACCAATGACGATGCATTTGAGATTTTATATCGCCTGGATGTACCGGTGCGAAGTGATATATACGATTATATCGTTACCTAATAAAACAAAAAGGTAAAAAGACTGAAAATCAATGCTTTAGAGTTTAACCAAATCAAATAGCAAAGCGGATTACGAATATCCGCTTGACTGCCATAGGAAGGACGGAAAAGATACAAGATGAAAACAATAAAAGTAGTTGCAGCAGTCATCAAAAACGAAGATAAGATTTTTGCCACACAGCGTGGTTATGGAGAATTCAAAGACGGATGGGAATTTCCGGGCGGAAAAATAGAAGCTGGAGAGACGCCGCAGCAGGCACTGAAAAGAGAAATCAGAGAAGAACTTGATACAGTCATAGAAGTCGGCAAGCACATAGACACGATCGAGTATGACTATCCGACCTTCCATCTTTCCATGCAGTGTTTCTGGTGTACGATCGTAGAAGGGAACCTGGTCCTGAAAGAACATGAAGCGGCAAAATGGCTGGATAAAGAGCATTTATACAGTGTGGATTGGCTGCCGGCAGATATTGGGTTGATAGGGAAAATAGAGAAAGATATGTAAATCTTGCAAAGAAGAGAAAAAATAAAATTTTTTGATGTTGGAGGTGATCTGATTTTATCGCTATCTTGTAAAAAAATTTACAGGTAATAGAAAACTTCGTGGATGGGGACTAATCTATGGTGCGGGATCATTGTTTGCTTGACAGAAGCAAGCGACGTTAAATGTTACTGATTATTATTGTTTTGGGAAAACTGTTCTTGCAATGCAGCAATTTGTTTCTTTAATTTTTCATTCTCGGATGTGAGTTCTTCTAGGGCAGCATCATTTTCTTTTTGCTGTTTTTCCAGTGAAACCGCTTTTTGCTGAAGCTGATTGTAGTTATAGTAAAAACTTGGAAAGTATTTTTGCCAAACTCAAACTGATAGATTTCCCCCTTTTTTACCTGCCTGTGTTGGAATTGCTTTGTTCTGTTATCAGCCCAGCGAAAATCAGATGTTGAAAAACGATCTAGTTCATTGCTGGTGAAGTTATTGGCGATGATTATATTTCGTTGGTTTTGTTTTGTGCCTTCAGACATTCGTTCAATGCTCTGTCTCCTTAGTTTTATATATAAAAAAGGGTACGGCGCTAACCATACCCTACTCTGGCGAACCAGAGAGACCTCGTCGGTCAAATTATCCTTTCAATGGTGGCTTCGTCAGCCAAAAAACACTTGTAAAAATAAGTGTGAAAGTGCAGTTTTCATATCTCTGCTCACTTATATTATACACGATTTTCAGAAATAATCCACTGGTAATATCTACAAAATAATTTTCTTAAATCAAGTGATGGATTTAATCATACTGTCTTAAATAGTGAATGTCAATTAAAATAAAATAAATTTTTGATAAAGCAAATTATATGAGAAAAATAAACCATTTTCTTAAAAAAATCTATTGTCAAATACCTCAAAAAGTTGTAAAGTTGTTGCTGGAATAAAATAACATCAAAAACGGTCAAATATTATGAAAAATATGACGGAATTTGAACGCAGAGAAGCGGATTGTGAATGTCCGCTTTACTGACGATGAATTTTCGGATAAACAGCGGACATACTACAGGAGGTGAGGACATGAGGCTGTCAGTTGGCAAAAGAGTGATACCGGTTTTTGTGGTTGTAGCAGTTTTGATTTTTTCGACGATCGGGCTGGCACATATGAAAACAGAGTTGATTCAGCAGCAGAGGGTATCTGTCCAGACAGCCACATGTCTTATGAAGATGTCTCTTGTAAGAGCACAGGAGTCTGCAGAAATAGACGAAGTACATACAAGGCGGATCAGTCGCCTTATTTTTCTGGAGCGGAGCAGAGAGTTTCGGGATGGCAATATGCGTCTGCATATGCTGTTTTTCCTGTCAGCGATCTGGTGCGGCTGCTTCTGCTTTTTTGAACGAAATGTAAGAAGCATACATGAGCACTGTTCCAGAAAGCGAAATCTCGTGATTTCCTATATTCACAGTCAGGATGGGCAAAAGCACAGGAGACTGGCTTTTAGCATCTGATACAAACGAAAGATGATATCTGCAAAGCTTTTGGTGCGGATATCGATTATGTGAAAAAAGGAGAACACAAATGTTAGCACAAGTATTAGCAATCATCATTTTCCTTGCCATGTTCCTGCTGATCATTCTGGAGATCTGGGAAAGGCAGTGGATCACGCTGGCGTGCGGTCTTCTGACCCTGCTTCTGGTCTTTGGGCTTGGTATGCACAGCATGGGGGCGATCATGCGTACCCTGAATTTACAGAGTTTCTTTACAACCGGATTCTGGTATGCAGCAGGTGAATCCAGCGAGGCTTCTTCCGGTATCAACTGGCAGACGATCATTTTTATCGCCGGCATGATGATCATGGTAGAAGGTATGGCAAAAGTCGGTTTCTTCCGCTGGCTCTGCATGGAAATCGCAAAGATGGTAAAATATCAGGTTATTCCGATCTTTATGACGTTTATGCTGCTGTCTTTCGTACTGGCTATGTTCATCGACAGTATCACCGTTATCCTGTTTCTGGCAGCAGTTACGATCGAACTGTCACAGCTTCTGGAGTTTGATCCGGTTCCGATGATCTTATCGGAAATTTTCTGTGCCAATCTCGGAGGATCGGCAACGATGTGCGGAGATCCGCCAAACATTATCATCGGTACATCCCTGGGATATTCTTTCACCGACTTCATTACCAATACTGGTCTGATGGCAGTCGTATCCCTGGTATTTGTCGTTATCTATTTTTACTTTGCATTTAGAAAAGAACTGAAAAAGAGCGGGGCAAATAAAAAAGATCATGCTTCTTATCCAGATCCGAAGGAAGCAATCACAGACAAACGTGGATTTATCGCAAGCTGTATTATTTTCCTGTGTGCTGTTGTGCTTCTGGTATCACATGCACAGACGGGGCTGACTGTATCGACGATCGGTGTTGCTATTGCAATCGTAACCTTGATCGTGGCAGGAAAAGATGCACTGGAACTTCTGAAAAAAGTAGATTACAAAACACTGCTGTTCTTTGTCGGACTGTTTGTTGTCGTAAGTGGTCTGGAGGAAACCGGTGTTCTGGAAATTCTGGCAGGCTTTATCGGATCTGTCAGTGGCGGAAATATTGCTGTTATGATTGCTATTATCATTATCGTATCTGCAGTGGCAAGTGCCTTTATCGATAACATTCCATTCGCAGCGACCATGATCCCGGTTATCACGGATCTGGCATCCGATGTAGCCGGTGTCAACCTGACTGTTCTTGCATGGGCACTGGCGATCGGTACCGATATCGGAGGAAGTGCAACACCGATCGGTGCATCGGCGAACGTTGTAGGTATCGCAACCGCAGCAAGAGAAGGTCATATTATTAAATGGGGAAAGTATTGCAAATATATGGCTCCTGCTACTATAATAGTAGTAGCAATATCTCTGGCGATGATCTACGTCAGATATTTATGATGCCAGGGTCACGTATGACATCATTTGGCTTTAACATTATACCTATAAAAGGGGGCTGAGCAAAATGGAAAAACAATTAATTATTTCGGTAGGACGTGAGTTCGGAAGTGGCGGTCATGAAGTCGCACAGAAACTTGCTGATGATTATGGCATTGCACTGTATGACCATGACCTGTTAAAAGAGATCGCAGCAAAGAAAAATTTAAAAAGTGAAGATCTCGAAGCATATGATGAACTGAAATGGAACCGCTTTCTGTATCGTACTGTTCGCGGACTGAACAGTTCACCGGAGCAGAACGTTGCAAACCTGCAGTTTGATTTCCTGAAAGAAAAAGCAAAATCAGGAGAGTCTTTTGTGGTAGTCGGACGTTGTTCCGAGACAATCCTTCGTGAGTACGAAAGCATGGTATCCATTTTTATCCGTGGTGACAAGCCACAGAAGGCAGAGCGTATCATGAAATATTATAATATGAACGAAAAAGATGCTCTGGGCTTCATGAAAGAAAAAGATAAAAGAAGAAAACAGTATCACAACCGTTACTGCCCGATCGCCTGGGGAGATTCCAGAAACTATGATCTGGTGGTAAACAGCAGCCGTGTCGGTGTGGACGGATGCGTGGAACAGATAAAACATTACATCGACTTAGTAAGAAAATATCACAAATAATGGATTGAGCCTTGCAACTTCTCTGCAATCTATGATATGATTTACTCTAGTAGTGTGAAAATTAATGAAACAACAGGAGGGAAATTATGTTATCATTTTTCAAGAAAAAAGCTGCAAAATCAGAAGAAGCTGCAAATGGCAAAACTATGAAAGCATACCTGACCGGAAAAGTAATTCCGATTGAGGAAGTAAACGATGGTGTTTTCTCAGCAAAGATCATGGGTGACGGTATTGCGATCATCCCGGAAAACGAAGTTCTGACTGCTCCGGCTGACGGTGAAATCACCGTTGTTATGGACGGATCTTTCCATGCAGTAGGTATGAGACTGGACAATGGAGTAGAAGTACTGCTTCACATCGGTGTAGATACGGTAGGCATGAACGGAGAAGGCTTCAAACCATATGTAACCGTGGGTGATAAAGTAAAAACAGGTGACAACCTGATCGGTTTCAGCAAATCTGCAATCGCAGCACATGGTCTGCGTGACGTGACAATGCTGATTGTTACCAACGGCGATGAGTGCCCACCGGTAAAACTGATGTCCGGTATGGATGCAGTTGCAGGCGAGACCGTAGTAGCAGAGATGTAATCCGGACAGTATTATACAAAAACATAATATTTCTTATAAAAAACTTCAGACAGAGTGAAACCTCACTCTGTCTGAAGTTTTTTTAGTCTCCAGAACGGTGACTGTTTTACTATTAGTGATGTCTTCGCCAGGGCACACTTTCTTCACAAAATCACCTCAGACTCATCACATATTTACAACATTTCAAACACAAATCGCAGATATACTGTTAGACATAAAGAACAAGAACAACAAAGAATAATAAACATCAGGTTTCTGAAAAGGAAAACCGGATGAGCAAATACAGGAGGTAGTCATTATGTCAGATATGTATAACTTCGATAACAACAATTACAACAACGAGAATCACGATGGATTCAATCACTATGAATTTGATGAAAACAACAACACACCGAACCACAAAAAACCAAATGCAAAGATGGTAAAATTTGCAAAGAAAGTCGGAGCCATTGCATTAAGTGCCGTTCTCTTCGGAGGCGTTGCAGCAGGATCTTATCAGGGAGTAAATGCTCTGTTCGGAACTTCCACACAGACAGAGGCACAGGCAACGACATCAACAAAGAGCAGTCTTCTGAAAACAACTTCCAGCACAACTTCAAAGGGTACGATGGATGTGACCGACATTGTAAAATCCGCAATGCCTTCTATCGTTTCTATCACAAGCAAATCAGTTCAGGAAGTGGAAAATTATTTCGGAATGTTCGGCGGACGTAATTCCATTCAGCAGCAGGAAGTCGAAAGTGCCGGTTCCGGTATCATCATCGGAAAGAATGACAGCGAACTGCTGATCGCCACCAACAATCATGTTATTGATGGTGCAGAGACGGTTTCGGTATCCTTTGTAGATAATGAAACTTATGAGGCAACGATCAAAGGAACCGATTCTGATAAAGACCTTGCAGTTGTAGCCGTTCCGCTTTCCAGCATTTCAAGCGATACGATGTCGAAGATTTCTGTGGCAACGATCGGTGATTCTTCCAAACTGGAAGTTGGCGAACAGGTTGTAGCCATCGGTAATGCACTTGGATATGGACAGTCCGTTACAACCGGTATTGTAAGTGCAACAAACCGTACACTGGATTCGGAAGACAGCAGTGAAGCAAGCTATGACGGTATCAGCCTGATCCAGACCGATGCAGCCATCAACCCTGGCAACAGCGGTGGTGCTCTGCTGAACATGAACGGCGAAGTTATCGGTATCAACTCCGCCAAACTGGCTTCCACAGAAGTAGAAGGTATGGGTTATGCAATTTCTATGAACGATGCATATGATACGATTGAAGAGCTGATGAATGAGACGACAAGAACAAAAGTCTCCGATGATGAGAAAGCAAGCCTTGGTATCTCCGGTACCGGTGTAAGTGATGAGGCAGCAGAAGCTTATGGCATTCCGTCCGGTGTCTTTGTGTCACAGGTAACCGAAGGCGGGGCAGCAGAGCAGGCAGGTATCACAGCAAACTCGATCATTACTGCATTTGACGGCAAATCCGTCAGCGATATCAGCGAACTGAAAAGTCGTCTGGAATACTATAAAGCAGGCGAAGAAGTAGAAGTAACCTTACAGGTACCGGATGGCAATGGTTATACGGAAAAAAACGTTACCGTCACCCTCGGAAAGGCGGACAGCAGCACAAGCGGAAGCAGCCTGCAGTCCGGCAGTGACGAAAGTCAGGATCAGAACCAGGGACAGGATCCGTATAATTACGGCGGTTCCGATGACAATTCCGGAAACTATTTCCGTTTCTCAAACAGCCAGAAAAGCTTTTGAACAGAAAAAATATCTTAAAAATTTTCATACAGCCAAACTACAGATACAAAGTTTGCCCCTGACATTTTATAACGACCCTTTACAGTACGGCTTTTCAAATGCTATACTGTAGAGGGTTTTTTGACGAAAAGAAACATAGATGAGGAGTATACTTATGAAGAAAAGATTTGCGATCATTCTGACAGCGGCAGCTCTTTCCATGACCGGATGCAGTCTGCTTGGGCAGGATACTTACTATATAGATCAGGGAATGGAACAGATAAACAGCGGCAATTATGAGGAGGCACTGACCAGCTTTTCTTCCGCAGAGCAGGAAGGGAAGCATCTCGTGGAGAGTTACCGCGGCAGCGGCATGGCGTATATGGCACTTGGAGAATACGACAAGGCGGTAGAGGCGTTTGACCGTGCAGTGGATCTGACAAAAGAGAAGCAGAAAGATGTGAGGAAAGATATTCTGATGTACAAGGCAACGGCACTGTATCAGTCCGGCGATTACGAGGGGGCGGCCAAAGTCTGCGATACGATCCAGACTTTCGGGGACAGTGCAGATGCTTATTATCTTCAGGGACTGTGCTATATGGAGCTGGATGAGAAGGATAAAGCAGGTGTGGACTTTACGACTGCGGTCAAATTATCTCCGCAGGACTACGATTTGCTTCTGAATATTTATGAATGTTATGATGACAAGAATCTTTCCGCAGAGGGGGATGCTTATCTTCAGCAGGCTCTGGCGATCAACAGCGACGATTCTGAAGATATCTACCAGAAAGCGAGAATTTATTATTTTCTTGGCGATTATGACGATGCAAAGACAGAGCTGAATAAAATGGCAGACAGCATGGATGAGCGTTCGACCATGCTTCTGTGCAGAACTTATATGAAGCAGGATGACACCGCACACGCAAGGCAGCTTTATCAGCAGTACATGGACAAATATGGTGAGACACCGGAGGCATACAATGGCATGGTACTGTGTGATATTGCGGATGAAAATTATGACAGTGCCCTGGAAAACATCACAAAAGGCCTGGCACTTTCAAACGACAAAGGAAAACAGGATCTGTATTTTAACGAGATTGTTGTCTATGAAAAGAAGCTGGATTTTGCGACCGCAAAAGAAAAAGCAGCAGAATATGTGAAAAATTATCCTGCGGACGAGGCGGGTATCCGGGAAAATAATTTCCTGAAGACCAGATAATTATGCAGAAGGAGGATCATTTATGCAGCCATATGACATGAAAGAACTGGAAGAGAGGGTGATCCTGGTCGGCGTTCAGGAGAGTTTTTCGGAAGATGTGGAAGAATCTCTGGATGAACTTGCAGAGCTTTGTGAGACAGCCGGGGCATTGGTGGTCGGAAGGGTGATCCAGAATCGTGAAAAGATCCACCCGGGCACCTATGTCGGAAAAGGAAAGATCGAGGAGATCGCCCTTCTGATGGAGGAACTGGGAGCGACCGGCATTGTCTGCGATGACGAGCTTTCTCCGGCACAGCTTAATAATCTGGAGAAAGAGCTGGACTGCAAAGTCATGGACCGTACGCTGATCATTCTGGATATTTTTGCGGCGAGAGCCAACACAAGCGAGGGAAATATCCAGGTTGAGCTTGCACAGCTGCGTTACCGTGCGGCAAGGCTGGTCGGACTTCGCAATTCGCTCTCCAGACTCGGAGGCGGTATCGGTACGAGAGGACCGGGTGAGAAAAAGCTGGAGATGGACAGACGACTGATCCATGCCCGCATTTCACAGCTCAAGGCAGAGCTTGCACAGGTGCAGAAGCACCGTGAGCTGATAAGGAGCAAACGAAAAAAAGACCAGATGGTGGTTGCGGCGATCGTCGGTTATACCAATGCCGGCAAGTCCACGTTGCTCAACACACTGACAGATGCCGGTGTTCTGGAGGAAGATAAGCTCTTTGCAACCCTTGATCCGACGACGCGCCTTCTGGAACTGCCGGGCGGTCAGAATATTCTTCTGACGGATACGGTCGGGTTTATCCGCAAACTGCCGCATCATCTGATCGAGGCCTTTAAGAGCACGCTGGAAGAGGCAAAGTATGCGGACATCATCATCCATGTGGTGGATGCGTCCAATCCGCAGAAGGAAAAACAGATGCATGTTGTTTATGAGACATTAAAAGATCTCGGTGTGAAGGATCAGCCGATCCTGACGCTGTTCAACAAGCAGGACCGTATTGAAAATCCGGAAATTTTAAAAGACATGAAAGCGGACAAAACTTTAAAAATTTCCGCAAAAACAGGGCAGGGGCTTGATGATCTGAAGGACGAGCTGGAGAAGATATTGCGTGCCAGAAGCATCCTTTTAGAGCGTGTTTTTCCGTATGAAAAGGCCGGTCTGATCCAGATTGTACGGGCAAAAGGACAGCTTCTGGAAGAGGAGTACAGGGGCGACGGAATCTACGTAAAAGCCTTTGTTCCGGCAGAGATTTACGGCAAAGTTGCATATTAAAAAGTTAGAAATCACACAAACAAAATACTATATCTTGTATGTATTTTTAAAATACAATCCAAGATATAGTATTTTTTGCATTGACTCGCAAACGATAATCTGCTAGAATAAGTTCCTGACAGCATCTGCCGGGAGGCGGATGCGAAAGACGATAATCATGCGGAAGGAGCAGATAATATATATGTTTAAGGTAGTAAAAAGGGACGGCGAAGTCGCAGACTTTGACCTTCAGAAAATCGGGTGCGCTATTGAGAAAGCATTTGATGCGACACAGATGCAGTATAACAAAGACATGGTAGATCTGCTGAATTTGCGAGTGACTGCTGATTTCCAGAAAAAGATCAAAGACGACAAGATCGATGTGGAGAGCATTCAGGACAGCGTGGAGAATGTACTGGTTCAGGCCGGCTATGCAGATGTGGCAAAGGCGTACATTCTGTACCGTAAGCAGAGAGAAAAAATCCGCAATATGAAATCTACGATCCTGGACTACAAAGAGATCGTGGACAGTTATGTGAAAGTAGAAGACTGGCGTGTAAAAGAAAATTCTACGGTTACTTATTCCGTAGGCGGTCTGATCCTGAGCAACTCGGGAGCGGTTACGGCAAACTACTGGCTGTCTGAGATTTACGATGATGAGGTCGCTCATGCACACCGGAATGCCGATATCCATATCCATGATCTGTCGATGCTGACCGGATACTGTGCAGGCTGGTCTTTGAAACAGCTGATCACAGAGGGACTTGGCGGCATTGAGGGCAAGATCACATCGGCACCGGCCAAACATCTGTCCGTACTTTGCAATCAGATGGTCAATTTCCTCGGCATCATGCAGAATGAATGGGCAGGAGCACAGGCATTTTCTTCTTTTGACACGTATCTGGCACCGTTTGTCAAAGTGGACAATCTGGACTATCCGGAAGTCAAGAAATGCATCGAATCTTTTGTATACGGCGTAAATACACCGAGCCGCTGGGGTACGCAGGCACCATTCTCCAACATCACACTGGACTGGACGGTTCCGGCTGATCTTGCCGAGCTTCCGGCGATCGTGGGCGGCAAGCCGCAGGATTTCTGCTATAAAGACTGCAAAAAAGAGATGGATATGATCAACCGTGCCTTTATTGAGACGATGATCGAGGGCGATGCAAACGGACGCGGTTTCCAGTATCCGATCCCGACTTACTCGATCACAAAGGATTTCGACTGGTCCGATACACAGAACAACCGCCTGTTATTTGAGATGACATCCAAATACGGTACACCGTATTTTTCAAACTATATCAACAGCGATATGGAGCCGAGCGATGTACGAAGTATGTGCTGTCGTCTGCGTCTGGATCTGCGTGAATTGCGTAAGAAGAGCGGCGGATTCTTCGGTTCCGGAGAGAGTACCGGAAGTGTGGGCGTTGTGACGATCAACCTTCCGAGAATCGCTTACCTGTCCGAGACAAAAGAGGATTTCTATAAGAGACTGGATCGTATGATGGATATTTCCGCCCGTTCCCTGAAGATCAAACGAGATGTGATTTCCAAACTGCTGGACGAAGGACTGTATCCTTATACAAAACGTTACCTCGGAACTTTTGCAAATCATTTTTCCACGATCGGTATGATCGGTATGAACGAAGTCGGACTCAATGCAAAATGGCTTCGCAAAGACCTTACTCATGTGGAGACGCAGGATTTTGCAAAAGAAGTGCTGAACCATATGCGTGACAGACTGGTGATGTACCAGGAAGAGTACGGAGATCTCTACAACCTGGAGGCAACACCGGCAGAGTCTACGACCTACCGTCTGGCAAAACACGACAAAGAGCAGTATCCGGATATCATCACAGCCGGCGAGCCGGGTGATACACCGTACTACACAAACAGCTCCCATCTTCCGGTTGGCTATACGGCGGACATTTTCGATGCACTGGATATTCAGGACGGACTTCAGACTCTTTATACCTCCGGAACGGTATTCCATGCATTCTTAGGTGAGAAGCTGCCGAACTGGAAAGCCGCCGCAGCACTGGTACGCAAGATCGCAGAGAATTACAGCCTGCCGTACTACACACTATCACCGACCTACTCTGTCTGTAAAGAACACGGCTACCTTGCAGGCGAGCATTTCACCTGCCCGATCTGCGGTAAGAAATCCGAAGTTTACAGCAGGATCACCGGTTACTACCGTCCGGTTCAGAACTGGAATGACGGCAAGACACAGGAGTACAAAAACCGTAAACTTTATGATGTAGAGCATTCCTGTATGAAAAAAGTCAAGACCAGCCTTGTGACTGTACGCAAAGAAGATGTTGAGATCAAGCCGGTGGAGAGCGTGAAATACCTGTTCACGACAAAGACCTGTCCGAACTGCAAGATCGCAAAAGAGATTCTCAAAGGAGAAGATTATCAGATCATCGATGCAGAGGAAAATCAGGATCTTGTAAGAAAATACGGCATCATGCAGGCACCGACACTGGTGGTGACAGACGGCACAAAAGCAAAGAAATACGTGAATGCGTCAAACATCAAGAAATATGTGGCAGATGTAAAACAGACTGTCTGATTGTGAAGTGATTCTTAATTTCAGGACTCGCAGCAAGAATGCCAGAGGCATTCTTGAAAATCAGAAAAAAAGGGAAGCCCAGATTTTAAAGGACTTCCCTGATGTCTGGCATAAAACATAATGAAAAATACCGCTCCTCATTTGTTTATGAATGAGAAGCGGTATTTTTTGGAGAATCTTCAGTTCATCCGATCAATTAGCATTTAACAACGTTAGCTGCCTGCATTCCGCGAGCACCTTCTGTTAAATCATAAGTTACTGCCTGACCTTCGTCAAGAGATTTGAAGCCTTCACCCTGGATAGCGGAGAAATGTACAAATACATCGTTTCCGTCTTCACCTGTGATAAATCCGTAACCTTTTTCAGCGTTGAACCATTTTACTGTACCTTTGTTCATGATGGTACCTCCATTAGATAATAAAATTTTATTGTGGACTTTTGAGTTAAAAAAATCCACCAGTTATTACAGATTATATAGGGGTGAGTATAATCTCTAATAACTAGTGAATTACTTTCATCCAATAAATCCCTCAACGGATATTATAGATTTAACCACCGCAAATGTCAAGAGAATTGTGTATTGTTTTGCACCTGTATATCGGTTATACTGATACTGTTTCCGGGCATGAATCCTGATAAAAAAGGTAGGAAATCCTTTGTCAGGAAGCCACAAAACAGCAAAAAGAAAGGAAGATGAGATGTCAGAAATCATAAAAGCGATCCTGTTCGGAATCGTGGAAGGAATCACAGAATGGCTTCCGGTCAGCAGCACCGGTCATATGATCATTCTCGATGAACTGATCAAACTGAACGTGTCAAAAGAGTTTCTGGAAGTATTTCTGGTAGTGATCCAGCTTGGAGCGATCCTTGCGGTCGTAATGCTCTACTGGAATCAGCTGTTTCCGTTCTCCTTTAAAAAGGGCGAAGACACGATTCGCAAAAACGTATTTTCTATGTGGTTCAAAGTAATCGCAGCCTGCATTCCGGCGGCGGTGGTCGGTATTTTGTTTGACGACCAGATCAACGAGCTTTTTTACAATTACCAGACGGTAGCAACGGCACTGATCGTGTTTGGTATTTTATTTATTGTAATCGAAAATAAAAATCAGACGAAAAAAGCACGCATCACCAGTATTGCCCAGATCACATACCGGGATGCGATGCTGGTCGGACTTTTCCAGCTGATCGCGGCCATTTTTCCGGGAACTTCCAGATCCGGTGCGACCATTCTTGGCGGTATCCTGATCGGACTTTCCAGAACAACCGCAGCAGAGTTTACCTTTTTCCTGGCCGTTCCAGTCATGGCAGGAGCCAGCCTTTTAAAGATCCTGAAATTTGGTCTGGCTTTCTCAGGGGCAGAAATGATGATCCTGATGGTCGGTATGGCAGTGTCATTTGTTGTATCGGTTCTGGTGATCAAATTTCTGATGAATTACATAAGAAAGCACGATTTCAAGATTTTCGGCTGGTACCGTATCGTACTTGGTATCCTGGTGATTTTGTTTTTTACATTCCGGTAATTCTGCTCTGAGACAGAGACAGGTGGAATTGCAGAAAACAGTTCCGTGGATTTTACGTCCAGACTGTGAAAGTACCTGGAAAAATTACAGACAGAATAACAGAAAGGGGAAATAAGAGAATGAAGATCACACTTCCGGATGATGTGAAACAGATCATCGAAACACTGGAACAACATGGATATGAAGGCTATGCGGTCGGCGGCTGCGTGCGTGATTCGATTCTCGGACGGATACCAAATGACTGGGATATCACGACTTCTGCGACACCGCAGCAGGTCAAGAAACTGTTCCCACGCACGGTCGATACCGGGATCCAGCACGGAACGGTAACCGTTCTGATGGGAAAAGAAGGTTATGAAGTGACGACCTATCGTGTGGATGGAGAATATGAGGATGCAAGACATCCAAAAGAAGTGACTTTTACGGCAAATCTGGAAGAAGACCTGCGTCGCCGTGATTTTACGATCAACGCCATGGCGTATAATGACAGCGAGGGTCTTGTGGACGTGTTCGGCGGAAGAGCGGACATCGAGCAGAAAGTGATCCGTTGCGTCGGCAATGCCGAAGAACGTTTCGGGGAAGATGCACTGCGTATCATGCGTGCTGTCCGTTTTTCGGCACAGCTCGGATTTACGGTCGATCCGGACACGGCAGAAGCGGCGAAAAAGCTGGCGGGGACGCTCTCAAAGATCAGTGCCGAGCGTATCCAGACGGAGCTGGTCAAACTGCTGGTTTCCCCGCATCCGGATTATCTGAGGTATGCCTGGGAGTACGGCATCACGGCAGTTGTTCTGCCGGAGTTTGACCGCACGATGGAGACACCGCAGAATAACCCGCATCACTGCTATAACGTCGGAGAACATACGCTGGAAGCCTTAAGGAACATAGAGGCAGACAAAACGCTGCGTCTGGCGGCATTGTTTCACGATTTCGGCAAGCCGCAGACACATACCACGGACGCAGACGGGATCGATCATTTTCACGGGCATGCAAAGATCAGTGCCGAGCTTGCAAATAATATCATGCATCGTCTTAAATTCGACAACGACACTTTAAATAAAGTCAAAGTTTATGTGCGATACCACGATCTGCGACCGGAACTGACCGAAAAATCGGTGCGAAGAGCAGTGAGCAAAGTCGGGGCAGACGCTTTTGCAGAGGTTCTGAAACTGAAAATGGCAGATACCCTGGCTCAGTCCCCGAAGTGGCAGCCGGAGAAGAAAGCTTATTTAAAAGAGCTGACAGCCCTGTATCACACCATTTTAGAGAAACAGCAGTGCCTTTGCATCAAAGATCTGAAGATCAGCGGAAAAGATCTGATCGAAGACGGCATGAAGCCGGGCAAAGAGATGGGCGAGATCCTTGCAAAGCTGCTGGAGCTGGTATTAGAGGAGCCGCAGCGAAATGAGCGGGAATGGCTGATCGGAAAAAGCAGAGAACTGCGAAATACCGAAGGATAACTTCCCGTATATTTGCCCCCTGCATTTCATAAGATAGAGTAGCTTTAGGTGCCAGAATTGTGAGAGTACGAAGTAAGGAACAATTCGTGTGGCATTTTTGATCTTAATAGCTGGTTTTATTGAGAAGAATTGTGGGGGGATCAAAAGTGAATGAAAAAGATCTGGTGATTTTGGAGCAGTACGACCTGCATGTGCAAAGCACAAGGCGGGGGCGTGGCTCCTTTCTTTGTGATACGGACAGAGGGCTTGTTCAGGTGACTGAATTTTCCGGTTCGCAGGAGCGGCTGTTTTTTCAGAACAGAGTGCTTTTTTTTCTGACAGAAAGAGGGATACGCTGCGATCTGCTCCTGGAAAATACAGAAGGAAATCTGGTCACTTCTGACCGCTACGGCAACGGGTACGTAGTCAAAAAATGGTTTTCCGGGCGGGAGTGTGATACGAAAAGCCGGGAAGATATTGTAGGAGCGGTGCATTATCTTGCAAGGCTGCACAATGTCCTGCGTCTGCCGGAAATACAGGAATTTCAGATGGCGGCGGCACAGACGGATGAGGCAGATCCGGCAGAAGAGAAAAAAGTCAGAAAAAATTTAGAGTATATAGCAGAGCCGCTTGACGAGGAGATCGAGCGGCACACAAAAGAGCTGAAAAAGGTGCGGAATTTCATGCGGACACGAAAGAAAAAGACCGCTTTTGAGAGCCGTTTCCTGGAACTGTATCCGGAATTTATGGCTCAGGCAGAAGAAGTAACCAGACGGGTATGTGTCAGCAGTTCACATGCTCTGCACCGGCAGTGCATACGGGAGCGGCGGGTCTGCCATGGGGATTACAGTCAGCATAACCTGTTTTTTGACCGGGAAGGAGCGGTGGCAGTCAATTTTGCGAGATGCTGTTTTGATGTACAGATCTCCGATTTTTATCAGTTTTTCCGCAAGATCATGGAAAAGCAGGGCTGGAATCAGAAGCTTGGCATGGAGATGATCCATGCATATCAGGAAGTGCGTCCGCTTGGCGATGCAGAATTTGAAAATTTTTGTATAAGACTCGCCTATCCGGAAAAATTCTGGAAGCTTGCCAACCATTATTTCAACAGCCGCAAAACCTGGATACCGGAAAAAAGCCTTCAGAAGCTGGAAATTCTCGATATGCAGGAAAAAAAACGGCGAGAATTTGTAAAGTTTCTGCATTAGAGGTTTCTTTTTAGACCTTTTTATTATATAATATAGCCACCTATTGAATATTTTAATGGAGGTAGCACAATGGATTATAAAAAGGTCTATGAAGAGTGGCTCGCAAATCCATACTTTGACGAAGCTACAAAGGAAGAACTGCGAGCAATTGAGGGAGACGAAAAAGAAATCAAAGAACGCTTTTATGCGGATCTGGAGTTTGGTACTGCCGGTTTAAGAGGTATCATCGGGGCAGGTACAAACCGTATGAACGTTTACACTGTGCGTAAAGCTACACAGGGACTTGCAAACTATATCAAGTCAGTAGGAGCACAGGAAAAAGGCGTAGCGATCGCTTACGATTCCAGACATATGTCACCGGAATTTGCAGATGAAGCAGCACTGTGCCTGGCTGCAAACGGCATCAAGGCTTATGTGTTTGAGTCACTGAGACCGACTCCGGAGCTGTCCTTTGCTGTGCGTACACTGAAATGTACGGCAGGTATCAATGTCACAGCAAGTCATAATCCGCCGGAATACAATGGCTATAAAGTTTACTGGGAGGATGGAGCACAGATCACACCGCCTCACGACACCGGTATCATGGCTGAAGTAAAAGCAGTTACCGACTATGCAAACGTAAAAACAATGGACAAAGATGCAGCAGTCACAGCAGGACTTTACGAAGTGATCGGTGCGAACATCGATGATCCATATATTGAAGCACTGAAGAGCCAGGTGATCCACTGGGATTCCATCCGTGAAGTCAGCAAAGATCTCAAGATCGTTTACACACCGTTGCACGGTACTGGCAATATCCCGGCAAGACGCGTCTTAAAAGAGCTTGGCTTTGAGCATGTATATGTAGTAAAAGAGCAGGAACTGCCGGACGGCGATTTCCCGACGGTAAGTTATCCGAACCCGGAAGCAGAAGAAGCTTTCGAACTGGGACTGAAACTTGCAAAAGAAGTCGATGCAGACCTGGTTCTGGCAACCGATCCGGACGCAGACCGTCTCGGTGTGCATGTCAAAGACAAAGATGGTGTATACCATACTCTGACCGGAAATATGTCTGGATGCCTGCTTGAAGAATACGAGCTGAGCCAGAGAAAGGCAGCAAACGGCAGCCTTCCGGAAGACGGAGCAGTAGTCAGCACGATCGTTACTACAAACATGGCAGGAACGATCGCCAGATCCTACGGACTGCGTTTCATCGAAGTCCTGACCGGATTCAAATACATCGGACAGCAGATCCTTGGTTTTGAACAGAGTGGAAAAGGAACCTACCTCTTCGGATTCGAGGAGAGCTATGGCTGCCTGATCGGAACACATGCAAGAGACAAAGATGCGATCGTTGCAACGATGGCTCTGTGTGAAGCAGCAGCTTACTATAAGACACAGGGTAAGACACTGTGGGATGCCATGATCGATATGTACGAGAAATACGGCTACTACAAAGATGACATCCAGGCGATCACACTGAAAGGTATCGAAGGACTTCAGAAGATCCAGGAGATCATGGAGACCCTCAGAAATGAGACACCGTCCGAGATCGCAGGCTACAAAGTGCTTTCTGCAAGGGATTACAAGAAAGATACCATCAAAAACATGGAAAGCGGCGAAATGACAAAGACCGGTCTTCCGTCCTCAAATGTTCTGTATTATGATCTGAGTGATGAAGCATGGTTGTGCGTGAGACCGTCCGGAACTGAGCCGAAAGTAAAATTCTACTATGGCGTAAAGGGCACATCCCTGGAAGATGCAGATGCAAAATCCGCAGCTCTTGGTAAACAGGTTGTAGCTATGATCCAGGAAATGCTGTAAAATGGCAAAAACATATGATTTTGATGATTTCTGTCAGATCACGGAAATGCTGCGAAAGAAAGAGGGCGGCTGCCCGTGGGATCTTTCCCAGACGCATCAAAGCCTGAAGCCCTATATGCTATCAGAGACAGCTGAGGCAGTGGCGGCGATCGATCTTTATGAGCAGACAAAAGATGCGTCCAATCTCTGCGAAGAGCTTGGAGATATGCTCTTTCAGGTTGTGATACAGAGCCAGATCGCAGCAGAAGAAGGTCTTTTTACGATCAATGATGTCGTGCAGAGCATCAGCGAAAAAATGATCCGCCGTCATCCGCATGTTTTCGGAGAGGAGAGCTATGAGCTTTTAGGCGGACATGCTGACAGCTGGAAGGAGATCAAGCAGATTGAGAAGGCAGGTATGGCAGAAGATCAGAAAAAAGCTCAGGAAAGAGCAGTTTATCTGGCAACACAGCAGATCATAGAACATTTACAGAAATCCCTTGACAAATATGGGGATAACGATTATAAATAAACATAGCCAACAAGGCTGTTGTGTTCCGGAAGCGATGGGCGGACGGGATGCCGCAGCCTTGTTCTCAGGAATCAAAACAGCAATTACAGGAGGAAAGGTCCATGAATAAGACAGAATTAGTAGCAGCTATCGCTGAACAGACAGAATTATCCAAAAAAGATGCAGAAAAGGCACTGAAAGCTTTCACAGATATCGTTGCAGATGAACTGAAAAAAGGTGAAAAAGTACAGCTGGTAGGCTTTGGTACTTTTGAAGTATCCGAAAGAGCAGCAAGAGAAGGAAGAAATCCTCAGAGCGGTGAACCGATGACGATCGCAGCTTCCAAAGCTCCGAAATTCAAAGCAGGCAAAGCACTGAAAGATATGATCAACAACTAATTCCTGTATTTGGAATCATCAGCTGTCGCGGAACATTTCTGCGGCAGTTTTTTTCTTATCAGCAAAAGGAGAAATGACTATGAGACTGGATAAATTTTTAAAGGTTTCCAGACTGATCAAAAGACGTACCGTTGCGAATGAAGCCTGTGATGCCGGAAGAGTTCTGATCAACGGAAGAACGGCAAAAGCATCTGCGGCAGTCAAGGCAGGCGATGTGATCGAGATCCAGTTTGGAACAAAAGCCGTAAAAGTAGAAGTCCTGGATGTGCAGGAGACAGTCAAAAAGGACAATGCGGCAGAACTCTATAAATACCTGTAGCTTCCGGATGTGAGCTTTTTTACGCTGGCATAAACAAAAGCAGAGCTTCATATACTTTTGCAAAGAGTGTATGGAGAATGGCATGGACGAAAAACAGGCTCAGGGAACAGCACACAGGGTAATGATCCAGGGAAGGCACAGCGGCACCATCAGCGGGGTATCGGATGTGCTTTCTTTTGATTTAAATGAGATCGTACTCCAGACGACACAGGGGATGCTGATGATACGCGGACAGGAGCTTCATATGAACCGGCTGACACTGGAAAAAGGCGAAGTGGATATCGAGGGAAAGATTGACAGCTTTGTTTATTCTGAACAGAAAGGCGAGAACGGAAAAGATACCTCCTTTCTTGGACGGCTGTTCCGGTAATGCACACGGTGATCGCAGCAGAGGCCCTCTTTTTTGTGCTGGCCTTTGCAAAAGGAGCAGGTATCATGCTGGGCTACGATATCCTGCGTGCGTTTCGCAGAGGATTTCCGCACGGGGGCCGGCTTGTCGCAGCAGAAGACTTTTTTTACTGGGTGTTCGCCTGGATTTTTGTGTTTTTGATGTTCCGTGATCGGAATTATGGGCAGATCCGGGGGTATGTGCTGGCGGCACTGATTCTGGGGATGCTTTTTTATATTTTGCTGCTCAGTCGGAGGATCCTTCTCGTATTTTCGACTTTTTTCGGCTTTCTTTCCCGCATGATTGCCGGTCTTTTCCGGCTGATTTTGATGCCTGCCGGAAAATCGGTCAAAAAATTGAGAAAAATGGTCAGGAAAGCATTGAAAAAGAAGATAAAACAGGTTAGAATGGTCATAGTCAAAAAGTAAGTCAGAAAGTCGGGAAGGGTATATGAAAAAAAGAAAACAGACACGCAGAAGGAGAGATGCGGCACAGAGAAGAGGAAAGCTTGGCATCTCTACTGTGATTGTTGTGCTGATTGCAGTATTTTTGCTGAGAGGCCATACAATGGATCAGAGAAATGCGGCATATGTCGAAGAGCTGGCACAGCTGCAGAACAAGATCGATGCAGAAGAAGCCCGCACGCAGGACATTGCTGATCTGGAAGCTTATATGCAGACAGATGAGTATGCGGAGCAGGTTGCCAAGGACAAGCTTGGTCTGGTCTATGAAGATGAGATTATTTTTAAACCAGAAGAGAACTAAAGAAAAAGGAGAAAGGCAGCGTGATAAGCTTCCTTTCTTTTTTGTCGAAAACTTTTTTTGGAGGCGTACCGCCTTTGACAAAATTTTCCGGAGCCATTCGCTATACTGAATCCGTTAAAGCAGCGTGGAAAAGGCTGTGTGAGGAGGCAGTATGGGGGATTTTATCATTATTACACTGATGGTCAGCAGCTTCTGGCTTTTGTGGGAGATCATCCGTGTGGTCAGTATGGAGTGGCTGAACCGGGATGAGATCACATTGCCGGCGGGCGAGCTTGGGAGAAGCGAGCTGCTGCGTTGTGCAGATTCTTTCGAACAGCTTTCCGAGATGTTTCAGGGCATGGTTACCAAAAAGGAGGAACTTTCCGGGCAGGATATGGATGAGGTGCTCTTTCGGGTGCAGACGAGCGTCTGCCGCAGCTGTTCGGCCGCAGCACAGTGCTGGGACTATGGAAGTGAAACGGGGATCTGCAGATTCAACCGGATCGCAGAGAGCATTATCCAGGGGAAAGAGCTGAACAATGGCAGAAAAGAGGCACTTCAGAAACAATGTCTGCACGGAGACTTCTTTTTCGAAGCGGTGGCAGATCAGATTGAAAAAGCGAGAATGGATATGCTGTGGCACAATCGCCTGATGGAGAGCAGAAGTGCGGCGGCGGACCAGCTCCATGAGACGGCGTGCATCATACGGAAGGCGGCGGGGCATATCTGCGATGTCAGACGCGTAGACGGGAGTATCCGCCAGCAGGCAGACATCCGCCTGCGGATGCACGGGATGATCCTCAAGGATATCTGGTGTATCCGACAGCCAAGAAATATACAGCTCTATGTGACACTCCGCACGGCAAAGAAGGGCAGATGCATCCGCACAAAAGAAGTGGCAGGACTTCTGTCTGCAGCGTTCGGGACGAGGCTGATGCCGGATGAACAGGGGAAAACCGTAGTAAATTATGAGTACAGTACCATTTTATTTTATACGGAACCACAGTATTACATGACCGGCGGTGTGGCGAGGATCGCCAGGGACGGAGAAGTGATCTCCGGTGACAATTTTTCCCTGTTTCCAGCGGCGGACGGTCAGATGATCCTCAGCATTTCAGACGGGATGGGTTCCGGTCTTGCGGCATACAAAGAAAGCGAGGCAGTGATCGATCTGCTGGAGCAGTTTCTTGGCAGCGGTTTTGACAAAGAGACGGCGATTCGCCTGATCCACAGTTCGATGCTTTTGCAGACAGAAGGGCAGAGTTCGGCGACGGTGGATCTGTGCATGGCAGATCTTTACACCGGAGACTGTGAATTCTTAAAAATCGGTGCTTCAACGACCTTTCTGAAGCGAAAACACTGGGTTGAGACGATCACGTCGACCAGCATGCCGATGGGGATCCTTCAGGATGTGGATTATGAGTGCACCAGAAAGCGGCTCGAAGAGGGCGATTATATCGTCATGGTGTCCGATGGCGTGATGGATGCCCTGCCGCAGATGGATGCGGAGGAGATGATCAAAGATTATCTTCTGCAAAGTGAAACGGAAAATGCAAAAGAACTTGCCAGATCCCTGCTGAACTATGTATTGCAGTCGGACAGGCAGCAGGCAAGAGATGATATGACCGTTCTGGTGGGCGGTATGAGAAGAAGATAGAGAGAACATATGAGACAGGTACAGAATTTTATCAGAGAACAGAAGATGATCATGCCGGGAGATTTTGTCATTGCCGGAGTTTCGGGGGGAGCAGATTCTGTCTGCCTTTTCTTTGAACTGCTTGCATATCAGAAAGAGATCCCGTTTTCCATGGAAGTTGTGCACATCGAACATGGGATCCGTGGACAGGACAGCCTTGCAGATGCGAACTATGTGGAAAACCTCTGCAAAGAATATGGTGTACCGTTTCACCTGGTTTCCTGTGATATTAAAAAGATGGCACAGGAAAGCAGCCTGACGGTCGAGGAGGCAGGGCGGAAAGCCCGCTATCAGGCCTTTGAGCAGGCGGCAAAAAAGAGCGGCAGGTCAAACTGCAAGATTGCCGTTGCCCATAATCTGGATGACCAGGCAGAGACGATCCTGATGAATCTCGCAAGGGGAAGCGGTCTTCGAGGACTTGGCGGGATCCGTCCGGTGCGTGAAAACATCATCCGCCCGCTTTTAAATACCAGAAGAAGCGAGATCGAGGCGGCACTTCGGGGGCGTCAGATCACATGGCGGACGGATGAGACGAACCATCAGACTGAGTACACGAGAAACAGGATCCGCCTGGAGATCCTGCCGCTGCTTGCACAGGGCGTGAACGGACAGGCAGCGAGCCATATCGCACAGGCAGGGCTGCGGCTTCAGGAGGCAGAGGATTATATCCAGAGTCAGGTGCAGAAACTTGCAGAGCGTTACGTACATTATGAGGAAAAAGCGGGGCCGGAAGTATTTCTTGAGCGGGAAGGATTCTGCCGTCAGGAACATCTGATGCAGGAATATCTGATAAGATTTTGCCTGGAAAAAATGATCGCCGGTCAGAAAGATGTCAGCCGCCGGCATATCGGGGCACTTCTGGAGCTTGCCGCCGGTCAGAATGGAAAATCATTAAATCTTCCGGGCGGCATACGTGCCGTAAATAAAAATGAATTTCTTGTTTTTGAGAAAAACAGATCAATAAGAAAAAAGGGAAATGAAGCTGCAAAGTGCAGGGGAGAAAATTTGCAGATCCCGGGTGTGACGGGGTGGAGAGATCTTCGTATTACAGCCGATGTTTTTTCTTATGAAAAGCAAATAATTCCGCAAAAGAAGTGTACAAAATGGTTTGATTATGATACCATAAACCATAGACTGGAGATTCGTACGCGTCAGGCGGGCGATACTCTCAGTGTGCATGCAGAAGGCGGGACAAAGCCTCTGAAAAGGTATATGATCGATGAGAAGATCCTGCGAGAGAGACGGGATGAGATACCGCTCATTGCGGACGGCTCCCATATTCTTTGGGTGGTCGGATACCGGATCAGTGAGGCATACAAGGTAACAGAACGTACAAAAAGGATTCTGCAAATACAAATAGATAAGGAGAACTAAAATGGAAGATAAGATTCGTGTACTGTTGACAGAAGAAGAAGTAAATGAAAAAAATCAAAAAAATCGGTGAGCAGGTCAGCAAAGATTATGCCGGCAAGTCCGTTCATATGATCTGCGTGCTCAAAGGCGGCGTATTTTTCACCTGTGAACTGGCAAAGAGAATCACCGTTCCGGTATCTCTCGATTTTATGTCCGTGAGCAGCTACGGTTCGGAGACAAAATCAAGTGGTATCGTAAAGATCATCAAAGACCTGGATGAGCCGCTGGAAGGAAAAGATGTCCTGATCGTAGAAGATATCATTGATTCCGGACGTACCTTAAGTTATCTGATCGAGATCCTGAAGAAAAGAAACCCGGCAAGCATCCGTCTGTGCACGCTTCTGGACAAACCGGAACGCAGAGTGACAGATGTAAAGGTAGATTATGTTGCTTTCAACATTCCGGATGAATTTGTTGTAGGATATGGTCTGGATTATGCCCAGAAATACCGCAACCTTCCGTTCATCGGAGTGGTAGAGCAGTAGAAAGGGGAACCCGAATTGAAGAATGTTCTAAAAGGGAGTATCTTCTATGTTATTATTGCGATCATTGTGGTTCTGGGGATCAATTATATCCGGGGCAACCTCGTAGAGAATACAGGAGTCACCTATTCACAGTTCCAGAAATATGTCGCACAGAATAAGGTAAGCGGCGTAGAGATCAGACAGAATTCTCAGGGAGTGACAGGAGAGCTTACGGTTCATCTGAAAGATGGGGAGTACAGAACGCTCGATGTTTCGGATGTGACAAAAGCAGAAGATCTTCTTGATCAGAAAAATATTTCCTATAAGGTTACAGTTGAAAAAGAGAGCGTTTTTATGACAACGGTACTGCCGATGCTTCTGATCTGCGTGATCTTTATGGTATTTTTTACGATGGGCAGCCGTCAGGCGACGGGAGGCAATGCCCGGATGATGAATTTTGGCAAAAGCCGTGCAACCCTGACCATGCCGGACAACAGCAAAGTTACGTTTAAAGATGTTGCCGGTCTTCAGGAAGAAAAAGAAGATCTGCAGGAGATTGTCGATTTCCTGAAAGAACCGAAAAAATATCTCCAGGTCGGAGCACGTATCCCGAAAGGTGTGCTGCTTGTCGGCCCTCCGGGAACCGGTAAGACCCTGCTGGCGAAAGCCGTGGCAGGAGAAGCGGGTGTTCCGTTCTTCAGCATTTCCGGTTCCGATTTCGTGGAAATGTTTGTCGGTGTCGGTGCATCCCGTGTGCGTGATATGTTTACCGAGGCGAAACTTCATGCACCGTGTATCATCTTTATCGATGAGATCGATGCAGTTGCCAGAAGACGAGGAGCCGGCGTAGGCGGCGGTCACGATGAACGTGAGCAGACGCTGAACCAGATGCTCGTTGAGATGGATGGTTTCGGATACAACGAAGGCATCATCGTGATGGCGGCGACAAACCGTGTGGACATCCTCGATCCGGCGATCTTAAGACCGGGACGTTTCGACCGCAAGATCGGCGTCGGACGACCGGATGTACGCGGAAGAGAAGAGATCCTGGCAGTCCATATCAAAAACAAGCCGCTTGGAGAGGACGTAGATCTCAAAGAGATTGCCAGAACATCCGCAGGATTTACCGGGGCAGATCTGGAAAACCTGATGAATGAGGCGGCAATTTATGCGGCAAAGGCAAAACGTGCCTATATCATGCAGGAAGATATCCGCCGTGCCTTCATCAAAGTCGGCATCGGCGAGGAGAAAAAGAGTCGGATCATCAGCGAGAAAGAAAAGAAGATCACCGCTTACCACGAGGCAGGTCATGCGATCCTGTTCCATGTGCTGCCGGATATGGGACCGGTCCATACGATCTCCGTGATCCCGACCGGAATGGGGGCAGCCGGTTATACGATGCCGCTTCCGGGTGAAGATGAGATGTTCAACAGCAAAAAGAAAATGCTGCAGAATATCATCGTGGACTTTGGGGGACGCGTTGCAGAAGAGCTGATCTTTGGCGATGTGACGACCGGAGCATCCCAGGATATCAAACAGGCAACGCAGATGGCAAGAGCAATGGTCACACAGTACGGTATGTCGGACAAAGTCGGTCTGATCCATTATGGAAGCGATGACGATGAAGTCTTTATCGGACGCGACCTGGCACATACAAAGGGTTACGCAGACCAGACAGCTGCACTGATCGACGGTGAAGTAAAAAACATCATTGATGAGTCTTATGCAAAAGCCAAAGAACTTCTTCAGGAGCATATGGATGTTTTACATCGCTGTGCACAGCTTCTGATCGAGAAAGAAAAAATTGGCAGGGAAGAGTTTGAAAGCCTTTTTGGTGAAAATGCATAAAAAATAATTTTAGATTTTGTGAAGATTATGCACACTTAAATTTGTACCTGTGGTATATTATTACTTGTAAAACCCCCAATACATTATATAGTTTTTGCTACACCCCATAAGAAGAAATACCTTCTCCAAAGAAAGACAGTTCATATGAACTGTCTTTTTCCCTTTTCTGGATTATTTCGTTGTGAATTTGAAAAATATGGTGTAAGATAGTAATAATTCTACAGTTTGAATGCAGGTTATGAACGTCTTGCAGGCGTTTCCTTTAAAATGACCGCAAAAGAGCCGTAAGAACGTGATCCGGGTGTGTGAAGACGCTCCTGGTCTTCTTAGGAGGAAAATATGAACTTAGCAAATATAGAATATCAGGATAAGCTTCGTCAGTATGTGCTGCAGATGCGTCCTGTGTTTAAACCGAATGCACTTTTCAGCGATGAGACGGCAAATTATGTAACACCGATGGAACCTGATCCGGGCGACATTGTTACGATACGTTTTCGAACCTGGAAAGATAATGTTGATAAAGTATATCTGGTAAGCAATGACAGGCATCTTGCTATGGAATACGAAAAATCAGAAGGAGATTTTGATTATTTCAAAATCCGTCTGGTCATGCCGGAGGAATCCATCCGCTATTTTTTTGAGATACATGCTGGCAAGATCCGATGTTTCTACAACAAGATCGGTGTATCCAGGGATCGCCTCGATGTCTATGATTTTACAATCGCACCGGGTTTCCACACGCCGGAATGGGCAAAAGGTGCTGTTATGTACCAGATCTTTGTGGATCGTTTTTCAAGCGGGGACACGAACAATACCGTCGAAGACTGCGAGTACTATTACATCGGCGACTACTCCCGGAAGGTGACTGACTGGCGGAAGAACCCATCCTTTATGGGCGTGCGTGAATTTTACGGCGGTGACCTTCAAGGCGTGATGAACAAGCTGGATTATCTGCAGGATCTTGGCGTGGATGTTATTTATTTCAACCCGATCTTTGTCTCACCGTCCAACCATAAATACGATATCCAGGATTATGATTACATTGATCCGCACTATGGAAAGATCGTAAGCGACGGTGGCGAGACTCTGAAGGACGGGGATACGATCAATGCCCATGCTTCTAAATACATCAAACGAGTAACCGACAAAGCAAACCTGGAGTCCAGCAACACTTTTTTTGTTCAGCTGGTCGAAGAAATTCACCGCAGGGGCATGAAAGTGATCCTGGACGGTGTGTTCAACCACTGCGGTTCCTTTAATAAATGGATGGACCGTGAGCAGATTTATGAGAATCAGGAAGGGTATGAACCGGGAGCTTATGTTTCCGCAGACAGTCCTTATCGCAGCTTTTTCAAATTCAATAACGACCAGGCATGGCCGTACAACCCGAATTACGATGGCTGGTGGGGACATGATACCTTGCCGAAGCTTTGCTATGAGCAGTCACCGAAGCTGCACGATTATATTCTGGAGATCGGAAAGAAATGGGTTTCCCCGCCGTTCAATGTCGATGGCTGGAGACTGGATGTGGCTGCTGACCTTGGATTTTCCAATGAATATAACCATCAGTTCTGGAAAGAATTCCGCAAAGTCGTAAAAGAGGCCAATCCGAATGCGATCATTCTGGCAGAACATTACGGCGATGCCAAGTCCTGGCTTCGCGGTGATGAATGGGATACCGTTATGAATTATGATGCCTTTATGGAGCCACTGACCTGGTTCTTTACCGGAATGGAAAAGCACAGCGATGAGTTCCGCGGCGACCTGCTCGGCAATGAAGCAGCATTTACCGGAGCAATGCGTCATCATATGGCAAGCTTTCTGGCACCATCGCTTCAGGTGGCGATGAACGAGCTTTCCAACCATGACCATTCTCGTTTCCTGACCAGAACGAACCACAAAGTAGGGCGTGTGGCGAACTTGGGATATGAGGCAGCCTCCCAGGATATCAACGTGGCGGTCATGCGTGAGGCCGTTGTGATGCAGATGACCTGGCCGGGAGTACCGACGATCTATTACGGCGATGAGGCCGGAGTCTGTGGATTTACCGATCCGGACAACCGCAGGACCTATCCGTGGGGCGAGGAAAATCACGACCTGATCACATTCCACAAAGAAATGATCCGTATCCACAAAGCATGTCCTGTGCTGACACATGGCTCCCTGAAATTCCTGGAGCAGAGACATAACGTACTTTCTTATGGAAGATTCTCGCAGGACGAGCAGATGGTTGTGGCATTTAACAACGATCTGAATGAGCAGACGATCACCCTGTCTGTATGGCAGGTAAATGTGCCGCAGCATAACTGTAAAATGGAACGCCTGATGCTGACGCATGCACAGGGCTATACGACCGAGCAGTACTTTACAGAAGTGCATGGCGGAAAAATTGAGCTGACATTGCCGCCGCTGTCCGGGATTGTGCTCCGACACGGGGAATAAGAAAATAAAAACAGTTGATAAGATAAAAAACCCGGAAGCCTTTCTTTTGATTAAGATAAAAGGTTCCCGGGTTTTTCTGCTGTCAGGAAAGAATGCGGGATAAGACGGAAAATACGGTTTTGGGAAAGCTGGCGGATTTCAGATTAGGTATGACAGGTATTATGAGTGATTTAATGAATTAAAGCGATAAAGCAAAAGAATAAAAAATAAAAGCGCGAGACGGGACTCGAACCCGCGGCCTCGACCTTGGCAAGGTCGCGCTCCACCAACTGAGCCACTCGCGCATTTCTTTGTGTTTGTAAGTTGTGTTCCGCAACTCACAGGTCATATAATACAATAGAAATATGCATTTGTCAACAGGAAATTTTAAAAAAATTCAAAAAAAATAAAAAGTTTAAATTTTTGCAACGATTCAATGCAAAAGGGGGATTTTGAGGATGAGCATCCGGGTACATGGATGCCGGAAGACACGGCAAAACGGAATCCGCTTGACAGATGTATTTCTTTGCGTGATACTTAGTTGAAAAACATCCGGGGGAAGAGAGCGGATGAACAGGAAGTTTAATCAAATCAGGTAATGTCCGGCGTTCGGCTTGAAGTGCAGGGAGTTGCCTGTATCAGGAGGATGGCATGAAAATATTGCTGGTCGCAATCAATGCGAAATATATACATTCCAATCTTGCGGTGTACTGCCTGAAAAGTTATGCGGCAAAGAGAGGAATTGAGGTGGAACTTACGGAATATACGATCAATCACCGACGAGACGATATTCTGATGGATATTTATCAGAGAAAGCCGGATGTGGTGGCATTTTCCTGCTATATCTGGAATTTGGAATTTGTTCAGGATATTGCAGCAGATCTGTATAAGGTTCTGCCGGATCTGGAAATCTGGGGAGGCGGACCGGAGGTTTCCTATGATGCAGAGAAATTTCTGGCGAAGCATCCGGAATTTCGCGGCATTATGAAAGGCGAGGGTGAGCGAACTTTTTGTGAACTTGCCGGACTTTACCAGATATATGGCAAAGAGGCGGTGAACAAACTGGACGAGTGCCATGGTATTGTATGGCGAGACCCGAAAGGGGAGATCAGTCAGGGACTGCCGCAGGCACCGATCAGTCTGGATGAAGTTCCTTTTATATATGAAGAATATGAAAATATGATGCCGTTTGAGAATCGTATTCTCTATTATGAGACGAGCAGAGGCTGCCCGTTTTCGTGCAGTTATTGCCTTTCTTCGATCGATAAGCGGGTGCGGCTTCGAAGCATGGAGCTGGTAGAGAAGGAATTGCAGTTTTTCCTGGATCATAAAGTGCCGCAGGTCAAGTTTGTGGACCGGACGTTTAACTGCAATCACAGACACAGCATGGCAATCTGGCGTTACATCAAAGAGCATGACAATGGCATCACAAACTTCCATTTTGAGATTGCGGCAGATATTTTAAATGAAGAAGAAATGGGTCTGCTTGCCACATTCCGGCCGGGACTTGCCCAGCTCGAGATTGGTGTGCAGTCCACAAACATGCAGACCATCCATGAGATCGACCGTGTAATGGATTTTGATATGGTTACACAGAAAGTGCAGCGGGTGGCAAGTGCCGAAAATATCCATCAGCATCTGGATCTGATCGCCGGGCTGCCGTATGAGAATCTGGAGAGCTTCAAAAAATCCTTCAACGATGTCTACCGCCTGCGGCCGCAGCAGTTCCAGCTTGGTTTTCTGAAAGTCTTAAAAGGCTCAAAAATGCATGAGAAAGCAGGAGAATATGGGATCGTTTACCATACACGCCCTATGTACGAGGTTTTATCGACAAACTGGCTGACTTACGATGAAGTCATCTATTTAAAAGGCATAGAAGAGATGGTTGAGGTTTACTATAACAGCTGTCAGTTCCGCTGTACAATGCTGGCACTGGAGGCGGAGTTTGACACACCGTTTGCCATGTACGAGGCACTGGCAGAATATTATGAAGAAAACGGGCTGAACGGCCTGAAACATTCACGCATGGGACGCTTTGATATTCTGCACGATTTTATTCTTTCCTATGTGAAGAAAGAACATGCACCGAAATATGAGGATGATCTTCTGATGGATCTTTACTTGAGGGAAAAGAGCAAGAGCCGTCCGTCCTGGGCTGCGGATCTTTCAGGATATAAGAGCGAGATCCAGGAATTTTTCAGAAAAGAAGCGGAGGAAAAACGTTATCTGAAAGACTACGAAGGCTACAGCTGGAAACAGATCCTGAATATGACGCACGTTGAGGTCGATTCGAAGGGAAAATGGACGCTGTTTGATTATAAAAGGCGAGATCCGCTCACAAAAGATGCAAAAACGTATCGGATTCTGGAACGGAAGGAAGAGGAAAGGGCATGATAAGAGATTATGTGGCACTTGACCTGGAAATGACGGGACTGAGCCCGAGAAAAGATGCGATCCTGGAGATCGGTGCGGTGAAAGTCCGGGATATGGAAGTGACGGAGACCTACACTGCCATGGTAAATCCAGGGTTTCCGGTTCCGGAGCATGTCACAGAGCTGACCGGGATCACGACCGAAATGGCACAGCAGGGCAGGGAAATCCACACGGTATTGCCGGAATTTCTGAAATTCTGTGGACAATCCGTGATCCTTGGGCATAACATAGGCTTTGATTTTGGATTTCTTCAGCAAAACGCGGCAAACATGGGGAAAACCTTCCCGGATATGGCGATCGATACCCTTGCGATCGCACGCAAATTTCTGCCGGAACTGCCGAGCCGGAAGTTAGGTGATCTGTGTGATCATTATCAGATCCGGGAGGAGAGATGGCACCGTGCGTGCGACGATGCGGATGCGGCGAGCCGGCTGTATCAGAAACTGGCAGAAGCATTTTCTGAGGAAAACGAAACTTACTTTGAGCCGAAAAAACTTACTTATAAGGTAAGAAAAGATGTACCGGCGACGAAAATACAAAAAGTCTACTTGAATGATTTGATGAAATATCATAAAATAGAAACGAATGTTGCCCTGGATCTGCTGACGAGAAGTCAGGCTTCCAGGCTTACAGACAGAATCATATTACAGTATGGGAAAATGATAAGGGGTGATTGATATGATGCATTTTCGTGACAAAAAAACAAAACGGATTCTTTCAGGTATTCTCGTGGTACTGATCGTGATCGCGATGGTACTTCCTACGCTGGCAGCTGTTATTGGAATGTTTTAAAGTATCACACAGGTGATATGGAGGTAAATGATTATTATGAAAAAAATCGGAGTTTTAGGACTGATGGCAGCACTGGCTGTTACAGGTGCAGTTGCTTTTTTGCCGAAAGGGGTTATGGCTGCCGAAGATTCTGATCAGACGATCAGCCAGGGCGTATATATCGGAGACGTGGATGTCTCCGGGATGACGCAGGAAGAAGCGAAAAAAGCAGTGGAAGATGGTATGAGCGAAGCAAAAGCGGCGAACATTACCTTAAAAGTAGATGATCAGGAGACCGTGGTAAGTGCGGGAGATCTCGGACTTTCCTGGGCAAATGAAGAGGTTGTGCAGGAGGCGGCGGAGCTTGGCAAATCCGGCAACATCATCAAACGTTACAAAGACAAAAAGGATCTGGAGAATGAATCCAGAAAATATGACATAGATTATTCTGTAGACAGAAGCAGCATCCAGAAAGTTCTGGAGGAAAAAGAAGATGTCTTCAACCGGGAACCGACCGATGCACAGCTTTCTACGGAAAATGGTGCTTTTGAAGTCGTTCAGGGCGAAAATGGAATTGAGCTGAATGTGGAGAAATCGGTCAAAAAGATTTTGAAATCTCTCAAAACTGACTGGGACGGCAAAAATACTACGATCGAGCTGGCGGCCGATATCAAAGAGCCGGAGTGTACAACGGAGGATCTGGCGAGCATCACTGATGTACTCGGAACAGCCACTACATACTACGGATCGACCACAGGCAGAAACAAAAATGTAGAGACAGGTGCAGAGAAGTTAAACGGACATATCCTGATGCCGGGAGAAGAGTTCTCCGTAACGGATTCAGTCGTTCCGTTTACTGAAGAGAACGGCTACGAGCTGGCACCTTCCTATGAGAGCGGAAAAGTCGTAGACAGTTACGGCGGCGGTATCTGCCAGGTTTCCACAACACTTTACAATGCAGTTTTAAATGCAGAACTGGAAGTGCTGGAACGCCACAATCATACCATGATCGTTACTTATGTGGATCCTTCCAAAGATGCGGCGATCGCAGAGGGGCTGATGGATCTTCGTTTTGCGAATAATACGGACTATCCGATTTATATTTCCGGCTATGCTTACGGCGGTGAGCTGACGTTCACGATTTATGGCCATGAGACAAGAGATCCAAATCGTACGGTAGAATACGTCAGCGAGACAACCGGAACAACGACTGCGGATGGTGTAGCACTCTATGCCACGGATCAGCCGGTCGGCTACTTAAGCCAGACACAGGGAGCACTGCAGGGGCTTACCGCGGTTCTGTGGAAATATGTTACCGAAAATGGTGAGACGACAAAAGAACAGGTGAACTCCAGTACGTATCAGGCAACGCCGGTCTGCTATGATGTCGGAGTAAATACGGATAACCCGACTGTGGCAGCGGCGATACAGTCTGCGATCGCAAACAATGACCTGGATCAGGTTCAGGCGATCATAAGCGGAAATTACGGACAGACAAGTACAGCGACAGCGAATCAGGCACAGAGTGAGTCACAGGCACAGGATCAGACACAGAGTGAATCACAGGCACAGGATCAGCAGCAGAGCGAATCACAGGCACAGAGCGATTCCGCAGCAGACAATACGCAGGGTGGAGATGGAAGTTCCACACCGGATGTGGCACTGCCGGATGACCCGACAAACGGAGCTGTTATTGAGTAAAAAATTGATAGAAGGATATAAACTATGGATCTTGTTTTGACAAAATGGATAGCATTAAAAGGCACTTCCGTCCTTGCTTCGTGCAGGGCAGAAGAGCTGTCCAGCCGTTTTCCGTCCGTGATGATACGTGATGTGGCAGGTTTTACCTGCTATCTGTCCACAGAGCGAGAGTACCAGATCTCAGGAGGGTATGGTGCTGCCGCCATTTACCCGCTTGGAAAAGGCGGGGTATTAGGCGGGCTCTGGAATATGCTGGAGCAGATAAATGCAGGTATGGAAATTGATCTTCGGAAAATACCGATCCGCCAGGAGACTGTGGAGATTTGCGAGTTTTTCGACCTGAATCCCTACTATACCGATTCCACCGGGGCACTTCTTGTGGCAGTGGAAGACGGATTTGGGCTGGTTTCCGTGCTGGAACGTGAAGGGATTCACGCAGCCGTGATCGGAAGAACGAACGATGGCAATGACCGTATCATTTATAATCAGGGAAAAAAGAGATACCTGGACCGTCCTCAGAAAGAGGAACTGGAAAAGGTGTTCGATTAGAAGGAGGCTTAAAAATGAGAGAACAGATATTGACATTTTTAGAAAAAAACAGCCGTATTGATCCGAAAGAACTGGCTGTTTTACTTGGCAGCGATGAAGTAACGATCATGAATGAGATCGCAAAGATGGAAGAGGAAAAGGTCATCTGCGGTTATCACACACTGATCGACTGGGAAAAGGTTTCCGATGAGAAAGTAACCGCTCTGATCGAAGTGCGTGTCACTCCGATGCGTGGACAGGGATTTGATTCCATCGCAGAGCGTATTTATAATTATCCAGAGGTAAGAAGCGTATATCTGATCTCCGGTGCCTATGATCTGATGGTCATTCTGGAAGGAAAGACTCTGAAACAGGTATCAGGTTTTGTTTCTGATAAGCTTTCCACACTGGATTCTGTTTTAAGTACAGCCACTCATTTCATCCTGAAAAAATATAAAGATCACGGAACGATTTTTACAAAGAAAAGCAAAGATGAAAGGATGCTGGTGACACCATGAAAAATGTAATTTCCGATAAAGTTCTGGGGCTTCAGCCTTCCGGAATCAGAAAATTTTTTGATATTGTAAGTGAGATGGACGATGTCATTTCGCTTGGTGTGGGAGAACCGGATTTTGATACGCCGTGGCATATCCGTGATGAGGGTATCTACAGTCTGGAGAGAGGAAGGACTTTCTACACATCCAATGCAGGTTTAAAAGAGCTGCGTGAGGAGATCTGCAGATATTTAAGTCGCAGATGCAAAGTTGACTATACGATCGACGAGACGCTGATCACCGTAGGTGGAAGTGAGGCGATCGACCTTGCGATGCGTGTACTGTTAAATCCGGGCGATGAAGTGCTGATCCCACAGCCAAGTTTTGTATCTTATCTGCCGTGTGCTGTTTTAGCGGACGGTGTTCCGGTTGTCATCAACCTGAAAGCAGAGAATGAGTTCCGTTTAACGGCACAGGAGCTGGAGGATGCGATCACCGATAAGACAAAACTTCTGGTACTGCCGTTCCCGAACAATCCGACCGGTGCGGTTATGACAAGAGAAGATCTCGAAGCGATCGCAGAAGTGATCATCCGCCACGATATTTACGTGCTTTCTGATGAGATTTATTCTGAGTTGACCTACGCAGGAGATCATGTATCGATCGCAAGTCTGCCGGGTATGAAAGAACGCACGATCACCATGAACGGATTTTCTAAGGCTTACGCAATGACAGGATGGAGACTTGGCTATGCGTGCGGACCAAGGGAGATCATCAAGCAGATGACAAAGGTACATCAGTTTGCGATCATGTGTGCTCCGACCAACAGCCAGTATGCAGCTGTAGAAGCACTGAGAAACGGTGATGATGATGTGATCAAAATGCGTGAATCCTACAATGGCAGAAGACGTTATCTGCTGCATGCATTTGCAGAGATGGGACTGCCGTGCTTTGAGCCGCTTGGAGCTTTCTATGCATTCCCATGCATCAAAGAGTTTGGCATGACTTCCGATGAGTTTGCATCCAGACTGCTGAAAGAGGAGAAGGTCGCTGTCGTTCCGGGAAGTGCATTTGGTGAGTGTGGCGAAGGGTACCTGCGAATTTCCTATGCTTATTCACTGGAAGATCTTAAGAAAGCACTGGACCGTATGGCAGATTTCGTGAAGAGACTGAAAGAAGAGGGCAGCAGATAATGGCAAAGCTGAATATCGTGCTCTTTGAGCCGGAGATTCCGGCAAACACCGGAAATATAGGCAGAACCTGTGTGGCAACCGGGACAAGACTGCATCTGATCGAGCCGCTTGGCTTCCGCTTAAACGAAAAGGCATTAAAGAGAGCCGGGATGGATTACTGGAAAGATCTCGATGTGACTACTTACATTGATTATGCGGACTTTCTGGAGAAGAATCCGGGAGCCAAGATCTATATGGCGACGACCAAGGCAAAGAAAACCTACACGGAAGTGGCCTATGAGCCGGATTGTTACATTATGTTCGGAAAAGAAAGTGCCGGGATCCCGGAAGAAATTCTGGTAGAGAATCAGGAGACGGCGATCCGTATCCCGATGATCAATGATATCCGCTCCCTGAATCTTGGCAATTCTGTGGCAATCGTGCTTTATGAGGCACTTCGCCAGAATCACTTCGATCATATGCAGCTGGAAGGCGACCTGCACCGGCTGCACTGGAAGGGATAGCTGCGGAGGTTTTCTTAATGTGCAAACGAAATGCATTGAAAAACATAGTGCGTAAAATAAGACAGCCATGATAAATTCGAAAACAAATCGCTCTGACGGTAGCGAGGCTTCCGTCGTGAGATTGTTTTCGAATCATCATGGCGTACTATTTTTTACAAAACTATTTTTGCAACGTTCATTTGCACATTTACAAAATCTCCGTCATTTTTTGTTCTTGCTGCATGGCAGTGTAAATGTAAACTCGGTTCCTACGCCCTGCGTGCTGACAACGTTGATATTTTCACCGTGGGCCTGGATGATCTCTTTGACGATCGAAAGACCAAGTCCGGTGCCTTTTTTATCTTTTCCTCTGGATGGATCGCTCTTATAAAAACGCTCCCATATTTTATTTAAGCTGTCCTTTGCGATGCCTTCGCCGGTGTCTTTTACGGATACAAAGACTTTTCCGTGTTTTTCCAGAGAAGAGATGTAGATCAGAGAATCTGGATGACTGAATTTTACGGCGTTGTCGATCAGATTATAGAGAACCTGCTGGATCTTTCCGACATCGGCATTGACGTACAGTGACTCTTCTTCGAACGTAAGCTGGAAAGAAATGTGTTTGTCCCAGCAAAGGCTGCGGAAGGTTTCCACAGTCTGGCGGATGATCGCATTGATGTCGAAATCTGCAAGTTCCAGGTACGTTCCCTTATCATCGAAGTTGTTGAGAGTCAGCAGTCCTTTTGTGAGCTTGGTCAGACGGTTTGTTTCTGAGAGAACGACATTGAGGTATCGCTCCTGCATTTCCGGTGGGATCGTGCCGTCCAGCATGGCTTCTACGTACCCTTTGATGGAAGTAAGCGGAGAACGGAAATCATGAGAAATGTTGGAAATAAATTTTCGCTGGCTTTCGCCGGAGTTGTTCAGCTCGCCTGCCATATAATTCATAGAAGCGGCAAGGTAACCGATTTCATCGTTGGATTCGACCGGGATCTTGTAGTTCAGGTTGCCGGCGGCATATTCATCTGCTCCGTGTATGATGCGGCGGATCGGAAAATATACTACAAATGTAAATGTAATCAATACGATCAGAGAAAGAGCCAGGATCATAGCCAGTGTGATGTAGGAACAGTTGAGAATGGAATTTTTCTCCGTTTCCAGTTTGTTCTTTTCATAATGGACTGCAATGTAGCCTTTCGTGATGTAGTTGGATGTGATCGGTGCGACCACACTGAGCATATCTTCATCAAAATAGTCAAAAAAGCGACCAGTTTGATAATAATTGCCGGATAGGGATGCCGGATCAAAAGAATCCAGCTGCGTGATCTTTGACTGATCATAGCCGACAGCCGTATCGATCAGGATCTTGCCATTACTGTCCATCAGCCAGAGCCGCATGGACTGGTAAGAGGCGACGGCCAGCAGGTTCGTGTAGGTGTCCTGCAAAGAAGCCCGCTCGGTGTAATTCTGTGCGAGCCTTCCGGCAGCGATCACATTTGCTTCGCGGTACATGCCTTCTGTCCTGTTTTTGATCAGATGCTTTTCCACAAGCGAAGAAGTGATACCAGCTACGGATACAAAACTCAGTACGGCGAAACAGATCCATGCCAGAATGAGTTTTTGGTAAAGTCTGCGTTTCATATGTTTTTAACCTCAAATTTATAGCCGATACCCCATACGGTGGTCAGTGCCCAGAAATCATTTCCTTTGATCTTTTCCCGGAGACGTTTGATATGTACGTCAACCGTACGGGTATCGCCGATGTATTCATAGCCCCAGATGTGATCCAGCAGCTGTTCTCTTGTGAAAACCTGGTTTGGTGAAGAAGCCAGGAAATAGAGCAGTTCCAGTTCTTTTGGCGGCATGTCAACGGTAGATCCTTTATAGATAACAGAATAGTTGGTCTGATTTACGATCAGATCCGGGTATTCCACGATCTTGCCGGAATTCTGTGAACTGGAAGATTTCTCTGGCTGGAAACGGCGGAGAACCGCTTTGACTCTGGCAACCAGCTCCTTGGAATCAAACGGTTTGATCATGTAATCATCTGCACCAAGTTCCAGACCGAGTACCTTGTCAAACACCTCACCCTTTGCAGACAGAATGATGATCGGCACGGAAGAACGCTGACGCAGTTCGCGGCATACCTGATAGCCGTCCATGCCCGGAAGCATCAGATCCAGCAGGACCAGATTCGGTCCGTAAGTATCAAATTCACGCATGGCACTTTCGCCGTCGTGAACAATTCGCGTGTTAAAACACTCTTTGGTGAGATACAAAGAGATCAGCTCTGCAATGTTCTCATCATCATCAACAATCATAATCTTTTGTCTGTTTACCATAATATATACTCCTCATGTTTTTATTTGAACTCCACGATCGTAACTCCGGCATCACCCTCGCCGAATTCGCCAAGGCGATAGCTCTTGACATGCTTCTGGCGGCGGAGATAATTGTGAACACCTTTTCGAAGTGCACCGGTACCTTTTCCGTGTACGATACGGACGGAAGGAAGGTGGGCAATGTAAGCATCGTCAAGATATTTATCCAGCTCCATGATCGCCTCGTCAACGGTCTTACCAAGCAGATTGATCTCCGTGCTGACAGATGCCGATTTGGACATTTTGATCTTGCCGGAACCGGTCTTGCTGAAATTGCCTCCGGTGATCACGGTATCATCCAGTTTTTCCAGATCCCGGATGTTTACCTGAGAACGCAGGATTCCCATCTGAACAAACAGGTTGCCTTTTGCATCCGGCAGCGTGCTGACCGTACCTTTGAGGTTCAGGCTCAGTACCTTTATGCTGTCGCCGATGTGCAGATCTTTGGCGGTAAGCTGTTTATGCGATTTTTTCGGAGCCGCATTCTTCGCAGAAAGCTTTTTGTCAACTGTGGACATTTTCTCACGTAGTTTGCCGCGTTCCTTTTCCATGTCTTTGGCAGACACGCCGGCAGCCTTTCCATATTTCTGGAAATTGCGGATCGTAGTATCGGCATAATCTTTGGCTTCCTGCAAAATGTTGCGTGCTTGCTCATTTGCTTCACGGAGAATCTTGTCGCGGCTTAAGTCCAGTTTTTCCTGTTTGGATTCAAGACGCTGCTTTAATTCGCGGATCTCTTCTTTATAGGAATTGATCTGGTCACGTTCCTGTTCTATTGTAACACGTTTTTGCTCCAGGTCAGCAAGTAAATCTTCAAAATCTTCATCCTGTTTGGTCAAATGTGTTTTTGCTTCCTCGATAATGTCCTGTGACAGACCAAGTTTCTGAGAAATCGCAAAAGCATTACTTTTACCCGGAACACCGATCAGCAGCCGGTAAGTCGGACGCAGAGTTTCCACATCAAACTCGCAGCAGCCGTTTTCCACGCCCGGTGTGGAAAGTGCAAACACCTTTAATTCGCTGTAGTGCGTGGTTGCCATAACGCGGGAACCGCGGCGATGCAGGTTGGAAAGGATCGCGATCGCAAGGGCTGCACCTTCGGTCGGATCGGTTCCGGCACCAAGCTCATCGAACAACACGAGCGAACGGTCATCCGCTTCTTTTAAGATCGATACCGTATTTGTCATATGGGCGGAAAAAGTACTGAGACTCTGCTCAATGCTCTGCTCATCGCCGATATCCGCAAAAACTTCGTGAAATACGGAAAGCTCTGAGTGGTCAAATGCCGGGATATGCAGTCCGGCCTGTCCCATCAGGGTAAAAAGTCCGACTGTTTTCAGGGAAACGGTTTTACCGCCGGTATTCGGACCGGTGATGATCAGCAGTTCAAAATCCTTACCGAGCTGAATGTCGATCGGAACGACTTTCTTTTTATCGAGAAGCGGATGTCTTCCTTTTTTGATGAGGATACGGCCTTCCTCGTTGAAATCCGGCTGTGTGCCGTTCATTGATCGGGAGAGCTGTGCTCTGGCAAAAATAAAATCCAGTTTTGTCAGAAGATCCAGGTCATCACGCAGAGCTTCGGTTTCTTCACCACATCTGGCACTTAAGGTGGCAAGGATCATCTCGATTTCTTTTTCTTCTTTTAATTCCAGTTCACGCAGGTCATTGTTCAGTTTGATGACAGCCATCGGCTCCACAAACAGGGTAGAACCGGTGGAGGACTGATCATGGATCATGCCCGGAATCTGTCCGCGGTGCTCTGCTTTGACCGGGATACAGTAGCGTCCGTTTCGCATGGTGACAACCGCATCCTGCAAGTAGGTGCGGGCGGAGCCATTTACCATCGTCTGGAGCTGAGCGTGGACCTTGTCGTTGATCTGACGCATGGAGCGGCGGATCTTGAACAGTGCAGGACTGGCATCGTCATTTAATTCCTCCTCCGAGGCGATACATCTGCGGATCTCGGAAGAAACCGGTGTCAGAGGCTGCAGTGCCTGAAACATAGCTTCCAGAGAATCCTCAAAATCAGGATCACGGTCATTTCTGGAATAAGCCTTTACCTTGCTGCAGACATCAAGAAGACTGCAGATCGAAAGCAGTTCATTGATACCGATGATCGCACCGATCTCCAGACGCTTGATGGAGCCGCGGATGTCGCGGACGCCGCGGAACGATACCGCACCTTTCTGATAAATACGGGAAAGGGCATCGCTTGTCTCCTTCTGGAGAGCCTGAATCTCGTACAGATCCGTGGATGGCTGCAGATTGCGGCACATCTCTTTTGCAAGTGCCGAACCGGCAAATTCTGTGAGTTTGTCAATGATTTTATTATATTCTAAAGTTTTTAAAGCCTTTGGGTTCATATAGCATACCTCTTGTAGTGATGTGTAACAAAAGATGCCATACGAATTGTTCCGTACTTCGTACTCCCACAATTCTTCTACGCTCCGCTTCGGTCGGTGCTAAACATGTGCCACTGGCACATAGCACCCGCCATTCGCATATCGTGAAGCTTCCGCTTCACTTTTATGCTCACGTCGGGCGGGGCATTAAGCCATAAAACCACTCCTGTGCAAGCACATCGTAGTTTCAGGCTTTTGCCCCTGGCATCATATAATTATAACTTTACTATTTTTCTATTGTACCCTATAATGTGGGTATGGTCAAAAGGTATTTTGAGCGAAAAGCCTATAATAGCAGAAGGGATCAGGTATATGGGTGAGAACGAGAAGAAAGAGTTTCATTTTATCAATGAACAGATCAAGAAAAAGCCGTTCTACCGACGTAAGTGGTTTACGCAGGGGGCAGCGGCGATTGCCCTGGCACTTATTTTCGGGGTGGCGGCGGGCGTGATGTTCGCGATCGTACAGCCGTGGGCGAGCAATCAGTTTGGAAAGCCGGATGAGCCGACACAGATCGTGATGGTTCAGGAAGAGACACATACTCAGGAGACAGAAACCGGACAGACAGAGCAGAAAGCGGATGACGAAAAGGAGACGGCAAAAGGCAGGAAAAAGAACAGCAAAGAAACAGATGCAATCGAAGAATACCGCATGCACTATGATCAGATGAAAAATGTGGTAGATTCTGCAGAAAATTCTCTGGTAAAGATTAAAAGCTATGTGGCAAAAATGGACTGGTTCAGTGAAAGCTATGAGAATGTGACGGAGACTTCCGGACTGGTGTTCCGCGTGGACAGCAACTGGCTTTACATCCTGACTTCCAGTCGTTTTATCAAGAGTGCACAGCAGATCACAGTAACCTTCCCGGGCGGAGAGGTCGCAGATGCAGCTGTCAGACGGCAGGATACGGTGACAGAGCTTGCGATTCTGGAGATTCCGATCAAAAGTATAAAGGAATCCACGATCCAGAGCATTTCCGCAATTTCGATCAAAGGAATTTCCAGCGTAGAAAAAGGGGAACCGGTGATCGCAGTCGGAAGTCCAATGGGGTATACAGATTCGATCAATTATGGCATGATCACTTCGATTACGGAGTGTGAAGATGTGGACGGAGAGTATAGGGTGATCGCAACGGACATGGCGGCCAGCGATACAAGCTATGGATTTCTGCTGAATCTGGATGGAAATATGGTCGGCATTGTGGCACAGAAATTCAAACAGACTGGTGCGGCAGATACGTTGACTGCACTTGGCATTTCTGATATCAGCTATCTGCTGGAAATGCTGGCAGCAGGCAGGTCGCTTCCTTATACCGGTGTGGTCGGAAAGAGCGTCAGTGCCGATGTGGCAGAGCATTTCAGCGTTCCTTACGGTATTTATGTCAAGAAAGTGAACACAGATTCACCGGCCATGTATGCCGGGATACAGGCAGCCGATGTGATCACAGAGATCAACGGGGAAAGCGTTGGCACGATGTCCGAGTACGAAGATATTCTGCGGAAATATCAGGAAGGTGATACCTTAAAAATCAAGGTCCGCAGAAAAAGTATCGGCGGTTATGCCGATGTAGAAATGAAACTGGTCATGGGAGCCAGATAACGAAACAGATAAGATCATGGTACCGGCAGCAAGTGATCTGTCCTGCACGGAACCATTCATGTTTATTTAATAAGAGAAAGGTCAAAACAATGAAATATATTGAAACATTGCACGAAGGCGAGAGACTTTCAGGAATTTATCTTTGCAAATACAGACAGTCTGCGATGACAAAAAACGGCAAATCATATGAGAATGTGATCCTTCAGGACAAAACAGGAGTGATCGATGCCAAAATCTGGGATCCGAACTCTCAGGGAATTGAGGATTTCGATATGCTGGACTATATCGATGTGGTTGGAGATGTCACAAGTTTTCAGGGAGCATTACAGGTTTCCATCAAAAGAGTACGAAAAGCAAGAGAAGGCGAATATATCGAAGAAGATTATCTGCCGGTCAGTGAGCGAAACATTGATGAGATGTACGAAGAGCTGCTCACGTATGTGCATAAAATCGAGAATCCGTATCTGAAGCAGCTTACAGACAGCTATTTTGTGGAAAATGAAGCTTTTATCAAAGCGTTCAAAGGACATTCTGCGGCAAAGAGCGTGCATCACGGATTTGTGGGCGGACTTCTGGAGCATACCTTAAATGTGACAAAACTCTGCTATTACTATGTAAAACAGTATCCGTTTTTAAATAAAGACCTTCTGTTATGTGCGGCACTGTTCCACGATGTGGGAAAAATGAAAGAAATCTCCAGATTTCCGGAAAACGATTACACGGATGACGGACAGCTTCTCGGCCATATCGTGATGGGCGTGGAACTGGTCGGAGCAAGTATCCGCCGCATTCCGAATTTTCCGAAAAAACTGGCAAGTGAACTGAAACACTGCATTCTGGCACATCACGGAGAACTGGAATACGGTTCCCCGAAAAAGCCGGCACTGGCAGAAGCACTGGCACTGAATTTTGCAGACAATACCGATGCAAAACTCGAGACATTTAAAGAAGCATTAAAGAGCAATAACGATAACAATAACTGGCTTGGTTATAACCGCCTGTTTGAGTCAAATATCCGCAAGACAAGTATCTGATCAGACAATGTGAAACAGTTAAAGAAGCCGGAAAAGTTTCTGTTCATGGAGGAATTAAATTTATGAAAAAAGACGATATGCTGGAAATTACCATAGAGGATATCAGCTCAGACGGTTCCGGCGTGGGAAAAGCAGATGGATTTGCACTTTTTGTCAAAGACACGATCCCGGGCGATCAGGTGAAAGTCAAAATCATGAAAATGAAAAAACGTTATGGCTATGCAAGGCTGATGGAAATTCTTGTGCCGTCACCGGACCGCATCCAGGCACCGTGTCCGGTTGCCAGACAGTGCGGCGGATGTCAGATCCAGCAGATGTCTTATGAACGTCAGCTTACCTTTAAAGAAAACAAAGTCTGCAACAATTTAAGACGCCTCGGCGGTCTGGATCTTTCTGCGATGGAAGTAGAGCCGATCTGCGGCATGGAAGAGCCATTTCACTACCGCAACAAAGCACAGTTTCCGATCGGCCGCGATAAAAACGGAAAAATCATTGCCGGATTTTATGCAGGCCGCACGCACAGCATCATAGCAAACACCGACTGTCTGCTCGGAGCAGAAGAAAATGAAGCAATCTTAAACGAAGTCATTTCGTGGATGGAAGTCTGTAAAGTAGAGCCATATGATGAAAAGACCGGAAAAGGGCTGGTGCGTCACGTACTGATCCGCAAGGGATTTACCACAAAAGAACTGATGGTCTGCCTCGTGATCAATGGCAGAAAGATTCCACAGGTTGAAAAACTGGTGGACAGGCTTCAGAAGATCGAGGGCATGACCGCAATCATGGCAAATGTCAACACTGAGCAGACAAATGTGATCCTCGGAAAAGAAATCCAGCCGATCTGGGGTCAGGATTATATCGAAGATTATATCGGAAACGTCAAATACCGCATTTCCCCGCTGTCTTTCTATCAGGTCAACCCGGTACAGACCGAAAAGCTTTACGGAAAAGCCCTGGAATACGCAGGACTGACCGGTAAAGAGACCGTATGGGATCTCTACTGCGGCATCGGAACCATCTCTCTGTTCCTTGCACAGAAAGCAAAACAGGTTTACGGCGTAGAGATCGTGCCGCCTGCCATCGCAGATGCGAAAGACAATGCCAGACGAAACGGCATCCAAAATGCAGAGTTTTATGTCGGCAAAGCAGAAGAAATCCTGCCTCACAAATACGAAACCAAAAACGTCAAAGCCGATGTGATCGTAGTCGATCCGCCAAGAAAAGGCTGCGATGAAGCCCTGCTTGAGACCATCGTCAAAATGCAGCCGGAAAGAGTCGTCTACGTCAGCTGCGATTCCGCGACACTGGCAAGAGATCTGAAGTATCTGACCGCGAACGGATACAAAGCAGAACGCCTGGCAACGGTCGATATGTTCCCGATGACGGTGCACGTAGAAAGTGCAGTAAAACTTGTGAGGGAAAACCAACGAATAGAAACAAGGGTGAAATAACAATCCGGAATTTCCGGATAGTTCAAACCGAAGGTTCTCGTCAGGTCACACGCGATACCAAGGACTACACCATCAAAGGCTGGGTGATGGATGATGAACGACTGAAACGAGGAACGTATCTGACAGAGAAGTATTTCGATGAACAGTTGGAGTGCATCCGTGAAATCCGTGCCAGCGAAAGAAAGTTTTATCAGAAGATCACTGACCTGTATGCGACAGCCATTGACTATGACAAAAATTCTGCAACGACGAGAAGATTCTACACTTGTTCCCATAGACTGGGGTGGTTAAGACCGTGATATGAATGTTAATTTTGCCACAGATTGCATATGTTTATAGCTGTGAATGTCTGCTTTACTTATTAATAGTACATGAGAAAACAGGAGGAAGCAAAATGGGAATTGCGGAAATGTTGGATGAACTGAAACAGAAAGCTTTACATGATCCGAAGCTGAGAGCAGAGCTTCTGGCAACGAAGAAAGCATCACAGCCATTTGCGGCATTTTGCAGCAAATGCAGGGAACTAGGATATGAGATTTATGATATGGATCTGATCACGGCAGGGGAAGAGGCTTATGCAGCCATGCGGCGAAGCACAAACGGGGGCGGCGAGAATTCTCCGATGCTGGAAGGGGAAGATGACCTTTACGAGCTGTTTTTTGCAGGATTGTAGGCGACTGTAAGAAGAACCATATAAAAAAGACCTCATACAATTCTTTTGAATAAGGATTGCATGAGATCTTTTTTTATGAAATTATTTTTTCGCAAAATATTCTTTTGTCAGAGCGATGGCAGTTCCGGAAAGAAGGAAGATACCGATCAGGTTCGGGATTGCCATAAGTCCGTTGAAGGTCTCGGCGATGCTCCAGAGAAGTCCGAGATCGACCGTTGCTCCGATGATAGCTACCAGTGAATAGGCGATCATAAACGGTTTTACTACTTTCTCGGAAAACAGGAACTCAATACAGCGTGCACCGTAAAGTCCCCAGCCGATGATCGTGGAGAAAGCAAAACAGCACATGGCAACTGCGGTAAAAACAGATATCCAGTTTCCGTAGGTAGAAGTGAATCCGGAGATTGTCAGCTCGGCACCTGCGGCAGCTCCGTAGTTGACCGGAACACCGCTTACCAGAATGACAAGGGCAGTCAGAGTACAGATAACGATCGTGTCGGCAAATACTTCGAAAATACCGAACATACCCTGTTTTACCGGTTTGCTGGTATCAGCACAGGCATGGGCGATAGAACCGGTACCAAGACCTGCTTCATTGGAAAAGATACCGCGGGATACACCTTTTTTCAGGCTGAGGAAGAAACTTCCGATCACACCGCCGGTGACGGCAGCCGGGTTAAAAGCTCCGTAAACGATATCATGGAATACAGCAGGAACTCTCTCAAAATTCAGTACAACCACACCGATCGCAAGAACGATGTACAACAGTGCCATGAACGGAACCAGTTTTTCGGAGACACTTCCGATTCGTTTGATACCGCCAAGCAGAACCATACCGACAAGAAGCATGATTACAATACCAAGAACCAGATTCAGCGTTTTAGATGCAGATTCCGGAATGATGTTGAAATTGATCAGAGCAGTGTCGATCGCAGTAGTGATTGTATTTACCTGTGTGGCATTTCCGGTACCGAAAACGGTCAGTACACCGAAGGCGGAATAAAGAATTGCAAGGATCTGCCATTTCTTGCTCAGTCCGTTTTTGATGTAGTACATCGGACCGCCGACATAATCACCCTTTTTATTTCGTTCGCGGAAATGAACGGCAAGTGTGACCTCAGTGAATTTCGTGCACATTCCAAGGATTGCGGAGATCCACATCCAGAACACGGCACCCGGACCGCCGATCGCGATCGCACCGGCGACACCGGCGATATTTCCGGTACCGACCGTTCCGGCGAGGGCCGTACAGACAGCCTGGAAAGGAGTCATGGAGCCGTCAGAAGCTTCCTTCTTTTTGAAAATTCTTCCGAGCGTGGTTTTCAGTGCATAAGGGAATTTGCGAATCTGGATAAATCCGGTCCGCAGGCTTAGATAAAGCCCGACACCGATAATGCAGATCATCGCCGGGACACCCCAGATGAAGTTATTAACGGCATTGTTGATGGATTCGATTGTCTGAAGCATGATAGTAATCCTTTCTTAGATAATGTATAATTATAAATCTAACACTTTTACGAATATATGTACAGAAAAAAATTCGTATACCAGCCTTAAAAACAAGAATTCCAAAATATTTTTCTGTTTTTTTGAAAAAAAGCATAAAAATTCAGCAGATATATTGACGGCAATCTGGCAGATGCGTTCAAGTAAGTTTGGGCTTGAAAATGTACAATGCAATTATTATAATAGAGACAGATTCCATTACAAAAGAATCCAAACGCAAAAGCCAGATGCGGATAACGACTTTTGAGGACAAAAAGAAAAGGAGTGTTAAAAATGGCAAAAATTTTAATCAGCCCGTCTAAATATTTACAGGGTGCAGGGGAAATGAAAAAAATCGGAACTTATGCGTCCAACTGCGGAAAAAAAGCACTGGTTCTGATCAGCAAAGGCGGTTATAAGAGAATCGGAAAAATGATCGAAGACAGCTTTGCAGAAAGTACATGTGAAGTGGTTTTTGATTATTTTAACGGAGAATGTTGCAACAGTGAAATCGACCGTCTGGTAAATATTGTAAAAGAAAATCAGTGTGATCTTGTGATCGGTATCGGCGGAGGCAAGATCTTTGATACAGCGAAAGCAGTTGCATATTATGCAGGCACACCGGTATTTATCTGCCCGACGATCGCATCAACTGATGCACCGTGCAGTGCACTGTCCGTTGTTTATACAGAAGAAGGTATCTTTGAAAAATATCTGTTCCTTCCGGCCAATCCGAATCTGGTTCTGATGGACACCGATATTATCACAAAATCACCGGTACGTCTTACAGTAGCCGGTATGGGAGATGCACTTGCAACTTACTTCGAGGCGAGAGCATGCAAACGCAGCGGTGCAACTTCCTGTGCAGGCGGAAAGACAACGGAAGCAGCGATGGCACTTGCAAAACTTTGCTTTGATACGCTGATGGAAGAAGGCGTAAAAGCCAAAATTGCACTGGAAGCAGGTGTATGTACACCGGCAGTCGAAAAAGTGATCGAAGCGAACACGCTCCTTTCCGGTATCGGATTTGAAAGTGCCGGACTTGCGGGAGCACATGCGATCCACAATGGATTTACAGTACTGGAAGAATGCCACCATATGTATCATGGAGAAAAAGTTGCATTTGGAACACTTACTCAGCTGGTACTGGAAAACGTTCCGGAAGAAGAACTGGAAGATATCATTTTGTGGTGCATCGAAGTCGGACTGCCTGTTACCCTGGCAGAACTTGGTGCCGGCAATGTGACAGATGAGCAGCTGATGGAAGTTGCAAAGACCGCCTGTGCGGAAAATGATACACTTCACAATATGCCTTTTGAAGTGACACCGGAAACTGTATTTGCAGCAATTAAAGCAGCAGATGCTTATGGAAAATATTATCTGGGTGAAGAATAAGATATAAGATCATCACATAGTCGAATATGATATTACAAGAAGACCGGCAGGATATGAAAAATGTTCCTACCGGTCTTCTTACAAAATTTTCTGTTTTCTGTGGAACGAATAAAGATATCAGGTATTGCAAAAAGAACAAATGCTTTCAGTACACTGTTTCACAAAGATATTTAACAAAAAAGCTCAAGGAGGTACGAAAGAGATGAAAAGGAAATGGATCGCATTAGTACTCAGTGTGTCGGTACTGGCAGGAACGGCAGCTGTTCCTGCATTTGCTTCGGAGATGCAGCAGGAGATCTCGGAGATGCCGGCAGTGGAAACACTTCAGGATCATACGCTTGCAGAGACGGATTCCGTGGAGGAGAACTGTGTTCTGGTTGGACTGAAAGGCAGCTATCTGGCAAGTGCAGATGCGGCATTGAAACGGATCAATGAGATCCGAAAAGAGGCGTGTAAACAGGGCATTCAGGATCCGCGTGATCCCAACCGAAAGCTTACGATGTCAGATTATGTACCGGTCAAATGGTCTTCTGATCTGGAATATATCGCAAGAGTCCGGGCAGCAGAAGCATCTGTGTATATGGATCATCAAAGACCAAATGGAACGATGTGTTTTTCACAGGCATCACCAAATGGAGTGGAGAGCTGGGGAGAAGTTCTGGCATGGAATAACAGCAATGATATGATCACCGGAATCGATCAGTGGTACGGTGAAAAGCAGGACTGGGTAAAACAGACCGGTGGGGTGACAGGCCATTATACATCGATGATCAATCCGAACAATCTTTATGTTGGACTTGCAACCTTCATTTGCCCGGATGCAGATTTCAAAAATACGACATCCGGGGAGTTCAGTTTTGAAACAGGACTGGATGAAGGACAGGCAAAAGCAGTAAAGAATAAAGTGCAGAAAATCCAGGTTCAGAACCAGGATGTAAAGGCATACATGGAGCCTTTTAAAGAGAAACTGGCCTCTTCCAAAACGGTGCAGGCGAAATTTTATGCAAATTACAGAGGCTCGGGGTTCTATCAGTCACGCACACACAAACTCTCTTTTGAGGACACAGTAGAGTGGAGTTCTTCCAATCCGAAAGTGGCAGCTGTAGATGAAAAAGGTGTAGTTACCGGTGTGAGTGCAGGAACAGCCAAAATTACAGCAAAATGCGGTGTTTTCGAAGAGTCCAGAACAATCCGGGTGACCGGGGATGCCAAAGTCCAGGTAAAAAAGATTAAGGGTGTACCGAAAAAGAAAACCCTGAAAAAAGGCAAAAAATGGAGCATCAAAGCAAAGGCAACGCCAAAGAATGTGGCAAAACTTACATATAAATCCTCTGATAAAAAGGTTGCATCCGTAAATGGAAAAGGTGTTGTAAAAGCAAAGAAAAAGGGAAAAGCGACGATTACGATAAAAGCCGGCAGCCTGAAAAAAACGTGTAAAATTACCGTAAAGTAACATTCTTAAAAAATGCCCGCTGTTGCGGGCAAAAAATAATCAGAGCTTATACGCCGATAAATGCTCTCAGTTTTTCTATATCATTTGTTAAGATCAAAGACTCATCAAACTGCAGTTCTTCCAGAAGTTTGACGGCGAGATCAAAACGTCCTACCCAGCTCGGATCATGGGCATCAGAGCTTATAATAATCGGAACTTGCTGCTGCTCACAGAGTTTCAGCATCTTCCGATAATTTTCATAGCAATTCAGACGGCGGTCTTTTTTGACCAGCGAACTGTTGTTGACTTCCAGAGCGACCCGGTACTGTTTGGCAGCTGAAACGAGACGTTCATAGTCAAGTGGTGTATGATCATCATCCGGGTGAGAGACAAAATGTACTTTCTCATTTTTCATACATGCGATCAAGTTGTCGGTGTTCTTTTCTTTTCCTTCATCAGTATAACACTCTTTGTGGATTCCGACGATTGCATAATCCAGAAAATCAATATATTTCTGTTCCAGAGACAGTTTTCCGCCATTTAAAACATTGATCTCACATCCGTGCAGGATCTGTACATTCGAAAGCACGCGAGGGATGACTGTGAGATTCAGATAATAAAAAGGATCGACCGTTCCCGGAATGCCGGGTGCGTGTTCTGTGATCCCGATCAGTTTCAGATTTTTTTCACCTGCAGTGGCAGCCATTTCGCGTATTGTTCCGTATGCATGTCCGCTGACAAGGGTGTGCATGTGCATATCTGCAATTAGTTTTTTCATAAAGAAAGACTCCCTTCTGTACAGAGATTGTTTCAGATTTTTGATTTCAGAATTTTGCTTCCTGAAAAGGATGCCTGCGAAGTACTTTGCACAATTCCGACATCTGATATTATAACGCTTACCATGTGAAAATCAAGAATAACGCAGTTTCCGGTTGAAAGAAAACGATTTATAAGATAGAATGTAACTATTCGTCTTATTATAACACTTCCCCAAAGGAGGAGCAACATTGGAAAACACAGAAAATTATCTGGAATGTGAAAGAAACCGAGTGTATTATACCCTGATTGCGATCGCAGGATTTTTTGGCGCGTATACCTTTTTGTTACGCGGGAAAGTATTCTGTAATGCTCAGACAGGGAATCTGGTGCTGCTTGGACTGGCGATCGGTCAGGCAGAATGGGAAACGGCAGCCTACTACCTGTTCCCGATTTCTGCGTATATGGCAGGTGCATTTATCTCAGAACTGCTGCCGAACCCAGTCAAGTATCATCTGAAAATCCGCTGGGACACCCTTCTGATTGCAGTTGAAATGGCAACCGTTCTGGTGCTTGGACTTGTACCGGAATCCGCACCGGTGCAGATTTCACAGGTTGCGGTCAACTTTATTGCTTCTATGCAGTACAATACGTTTCGTCAGGCAGAGGGAACGCCGATGGCGACAACTTTTGCGACAAACCATATCCGCCAGGTCGGTGTGGGACTGGCAAAAGAAATCCAGCATTTTCGGAAAAAAGATAAAAAACATCGAGAAAAATGGGGCAAACATTGCATGATGGTGGTATATTTCTTATTAGGTGTGGTGTTTGGAACGGTTGCCTGCAATATTTATTCCGGGAAGGCAATCTGGATCACTCTGCTGCCGTTTCTGATCGTTCTGATTGATTTCCTGAATGAGGATCTGCATGCAGAAGAAGAGAAAATGAGACAGAAACCACATGGACATTAAGAAAAAGGCGTAAGACAGGTTCAGGTTGAACGCACGTGAGGCAGAGGCATTATGAATATCAATGAAATTGCAGAACTGGCCGGTGTTTCCAGGGCGACGGTATCCCGCTATCTGAATGATGGATATGTAAGCGAAGAAAAAAGGGCAGCAATCCGGAAAGTGATAGAAGACACCGGCTATCGCCCGTCACAGCAGGCGAGAAATTTAAGAAGCAAAGTGACAAAGCTGGTCGGTGTGATCATTCCGGAGATTGAGTCCGGGTCGGTGAGCCAAATGGTGTCAGGGATCAGTGAGGTTCTTTCGGTAAAAGGTTATCAGCTTTTGCTGGCAGATACGCGGAATAACACCAGGGCGGAGCTGAAATACCTCCGTATTTTCGAAAAAAATCAGGTTGACGGCATCATTTTCATGGGAACGATGCTTTCCAGAGAACATCTGTACCTGATGGAAGAAGTCGAAGTGCCGATCGTGGTGACGGCACAGGAGATCCGGCAATATTCCTGCGTTTTTCAAGATGATTATCATGCGGCATATGATGCTGCAAAAATGCTGACGAAAAAAGGCAGACACATCGCCTATATCGGAGAGCCGGCAAAAGACAAAGCGGCAGGAAAAGCACGAAAGAGCGGATTTCTGGATGCAATGGCAGATGCCGGCATCAGGATGGACAGATCCTGTATGTATGAAACGGAATTGTGCATGCAGGGCGGTTACGAGAAAGCTGCAAAAATATGGAAAACACATCTGGAAGTGGACTCTCTGTTCTGTGCAACGGACAGCCTCGCCGTCGGAGCACTGAGGTATTTTCATGAGCATGATATCCAGGTTCCGCAGCAGGTTCAGATCGTGGCGTTTGGAGACACCGAGATAGGAAGTGCGGTGTCACCGGCGATCAGCAGTGTGCATTTCTACCACAAAACGATGGGGCAGGAAGCAGCCAGGATGCTGGTTGAAATTTTAGAATCCGGCGATGATCTCAAAAAACATCTGAAAATGGGTTATCAGATTGTGAAAAAAGAATCGCTTCGGTAAAAAAAGAACGCAGCAGACAAAAACAGTCGCAGCGTTCTTTTTTGATTTGCAGAAGGCAAAATACAGTATAATAAACGAAAAAGGAAAGCGAGGAATCTCATGCAGGAACGATATATTTCATCAGGCAGCAGCAGACTGCACATTGCAGTCTGGGAACCATCAGGAGAGAGAAAAGCGATCATGCAGATTTCGCATGGCATGATCGAATATATCAAAAGGTACAGTCATTTTGCGAATTACCTCAATCAGGCAGGAATCCTGGTGATCGGGAATGACCACAAGGGACACGGGCTGACAGCAGAAAAGGATGAGGATCTCGGATATTTCGGTGAAGAAAAAAGTGCGGCGGTGATCGAAGATCTTCACGAAGTCACACGTTATGCGAAGGAACAGTATGGAGCGGATGTGCCGTATTTTCTGTTTGGGCACAGCATGGGATCGTTTATGGCGAGACGCTATCTGATGACCTATGGCGAGGAACTGACCGGGGCAATTATCTGCGGGACCGGTTACACGCCGGGGGCAGTTTTGACGGCCGGAAAACTCTGTGCGGGTGTGATCAGTAAAGTAAAAGGAGAACGTCACCGCTCGAAGTTTTTGCAGAAGCTGGCCTTTGGCAGTTACAACAAACGCATCGCAGATAAGCGGACAGCAAACGACTGGCTGACAAAAAATACGGAAATGGTGGATGCCTATAACCGGGATAAATACTGCACATTTCTGTTTACGGTCAATGGCTATCAGACGCTGTTTGATGTCCTTGGATTTATCCAGAAGAAGGAAAATATCGAGAAAATACCGAAAAATCTGCCAGTCTATATGATTGCCGGCGAGGAAGATCCGGTGGGCAATTACGGAAAAGGTGTGGAAAAAGTATTTGAAGAATACCGAAAATGTGGAATCCGTGATCTGGAACTGAAGTTATATGAGGATGACCGGCACGAGATCCTCAATGAACTGGACAGAGAGAATGTTTACCTGGATGTAAAAAACTGGATTTTGAAACATATTTAAATATCAGATGTGAGATGACGCCTGCTTTTGCAGGCGGCGAGCAACAAGCTTGTATCAGTGGCGGATTCAATCGCCAAGTGGAATAATAGAAAGCGAGAAATGATGGAACGCATAAAACCGAATTATTATGATAGATTCACCTGCATTGCAGACAAGTGTACTTTCACCTGCTGTCAGGAGTGGAAGATTGCAGTGGACAACGAGACCAACCGAAAATGGAAAAAGAAATATCCGCCGCAGGAAGTGAAGGTGCAGCGGAAAAATCTCAGTGCCTATACAACCAAAAAGGACGGAGGCAGAGTGATCCGACTGGATGAAGAGCATAAATGTCCGTTTCTTTCTGAAAACCGACTCTGCAGACTGGTATCGGCTTATGGGGATTCGGTTCTGTCGGAAACTTGTACCGTTTTCCCAAGAGAAGTGCACAGATTTGAAACGCATGAAGAAGAAGTTCTGATGCCATGCTGCCCGGCGGTGATCGATCTCTGGGCAGAGGAAGAGAACGTGGTTTTTCCGGAGGTGCCGGAAAACGGCAGAAATCTGCGGACGATGATCCGTGAAAAGATGATGGAAATGTTCCGAAACAAAGAACAGAGCATCGAAGAAACGCTGCTGGAGAATTTTTATATTCTGCTGGAATTATATCAGGCAGAGCAGGAAGATACGCTGTCAGAAGAAAGGATCGAGAACTATTTCTCCAGAGAAGCCGTGAAAGAACTGAAAACGGCGATCCTTGCGATTGATCTGCCGTTTCTGGATACCATGGATGAATGCAATGAGCTTTTGCAGGATCTGGCTGTCAATTATCAGAAAGAAGGTCTGTATCAGGATTATCTGACGCAGATCCTGCCTCTGGCAGAGCAGCTTTCCGAAACGTATGATGCCGATGAAATGGAGCAGAAAGGACAGGACTTTGCAAAGCAATGGGAAAAATACCGAAAACTCCTGGCTGTTTTTATGGAAAATGAACTGTTTTCGGATCTTCTGATGCCGGACGGTGATTTGGAGAGCATGGTCATTCAGATGCAGTGGATCGCAATGGAATATACTATGATCCGGCACAGTCTTTTCCTGAAATGGATGCAGGACGGATGCCGGGATCTTGCATACGAAACACTGCGGGATTATCTGGTGCTGATCACACGAATGACAGGATACGAAGAAGACGATATTTATGAATATCTGGAAAACAGTTTTGATGAACTGGTATGGGAGTGGGGATATTTATCATTAATTGTCGGCAAATAAGGTTGATTTCTTTATCAAGAAGATTTATAATTTAAAACACATAAAAAGTACAGAAATATCGATGAATTTTTGTGCAGAAATACAGAGGAGGAATTGAAAAAATGAAATCACGTAATTTAAAGGCAATGCTTTTTGGAGCTGCATTTGCAGCATCTCTTACCTTTGTGGGTGCACAGCCACAGATGCCGCTCTTTCCGGCACTGGAAGTTCATGCGGCATCCTATCAGGATGTAGAACTGGACAGCAAATATGACTTTGAAAAAGCATTTCAGAAGGCACTGGATGTAGCTCGCGACAGTGAAGACAAAAACACGATCTACCGTATCAAAATCCCGGCAGGTACTTACAAAGCCGGAAGCTGCTTTAATGTATACAGCAACACCTACATCGATATGGAAGGCGTAACGCTGGTGCGTACTTCGAATTCTGCAATGTTCCGTTTGGGACGTGGTGAAGATGTAAAAAATATTTCCGGTTATACCGGCTTTAAAAACATCACTTTCCATGGCGGTACTATCGATGGTCAGGGTGCACAGCACAGTTATAAATCCACTATTCTGCGATTTGCACATGCAAGCGATGTGACGATCGAAAACATGACACTGACAAATACCTACAGTTCTCACAGCATCGAGTTTGCGGCAGCTCAGAATGTAACGATCAACAACTGCGTATTCTCCGATTATCATGGAAAAGCAGACAGCAACAACGAAGCGATCCAGGTTGAGACACTGCAGAGAGACCATTTTGCATCCTACGGCAAATACGATGAGACACCAAACCGCAATATCACGATCACGAACTGTACATTTAAAAACGTACAGCGTGGCGTCGGAACCCATGCGGCGATCGTAGGATGTTATCACAGCAACATCAGGATCGAAAATAATAAATTTATCAACATTCCGGGTTATGCGATCATTGCGACAAACTATATCAACAGCAGCATCAAAAATAACGAAATCACAGACTGTGCTTCCGGTATTATTTTCCGTGACATGGCGATCACACTGTATCCGTCAGAAAAAGGAAACAAGAGTAAGACACCGAAGATTTCCAGCAAATCCGTGATTGCAAATAACAAGATCGAGATCACAGACAAGAAATATAAAAACGTAAACTACGGCATCCAGCTTCTTGGTGAGTATCGTTCAAAGAAAAAAGGCAAGATTCCGAAAGGTGATTACCGTGTATACGGTGTGCAGGTTTATGGCAATGAGATCACACTGAAGAATGCTTCCTACGGCATCTGGTTAAATGGAACCGGAAAAATCCGCGTAAACAATAACGTGATCAATATGCAGGTGCCGAAAAAAGCAAGCGGTAAATCAGGCGGAACAGCAGTCCGCGTTATTTCCAGCAAGGGCAGCAGGATCAATGGAAATACGATCATCAACACTTCCAAAAACAAGAATAAGAAACTGTATCGTGGAATCGAACTGATCGGAAAGAAAGCAGGAAGTGCATCTGGAAATAAATTTAAAGGATTTGCCAAGAAACAGCAGACAATCAAGAGAAAATCCTGAGAAAGCGAATAAGGTTTTTGGCAGGCATACAGAAAGAAAATGACAGCACTTTTCTAAAGTGCTGAAAGAAGAAAGACAGAGCATGTGACGTTATCATTGTCACGGCGGCTCTGTCTTTTTATCATAAAGCATCAAATGGGAAGGAGCTTTAGATAGCCTTATGGAAAAAAATCTTACCTCGGGCAGTGTCTTAAAGAACATCGTGTACTTTTCACTGCCTTATTTATTATCGTACTTTTTACAGACACTTTACGGAATGGCGGATCTTTTTATCATCGGTCAGTTTGAAGGGGTGGCGGGCACGACCGCTGTCTCGATCGGCAGCCAGGTCATGCACATGCTCACGGTTATGATCGTGGGACTTGCGATGGGAACGACCGTCAGCATCGGTCAGGCGATCGGAGCAAACGACAAGAGGAGGGCGGCAAATGCCATCGGAAATACGGTCACACTGTTTGCTGTGGTGGCGGCAGGCATGCTTGCCATCCTTCTGCTTCTGGTCAATCCGATCCTTCAGGTTATGTCCACGCCACAGGAAGCCGTGGCAGGTACCAGGATCTACCTTACGATCTGTTTTGTCGGCATTCCGTTTATCATCGCTTACAATGTGATCAGTTCGATTTTTCGCGGGCTCGGTGATTCAAAAAGTCCGATGTACTTTATCGCCATCGCCTGCGTGATCAATATTGTACTTGATTATCTGTTTATGGGAGCTTTTCATATGGGAGCAGCCGGAGCAGCACTTGGAACAACACTTTCCCAGGTGGTAAGTGTTGTGATCTCGCTCTTTATGATTCGCAGACAGAAAATGGGGATTGCTCTGAAAAAGCCGGATTTTCGACCGAAAAAGCAAGTTATGGGACAGATTTTGCACATCGGTGTCCCAATCGCACTTCAGGATGGATTTATCCAGGTTGCCTTTCTGGTCATCACGATCATCGCCAACCGTCGTGGATTAAACCAGGCGGCAGCCGTCGGTATTGTGGAAAAGATCATAGGTTTTCTGTTTCTTGTGCCATCCTCGATGCTTTCCTCCGTGTCGGCACTGGCGGCACAGAATATCGGTGCCGGAAAGCACGACCGTGCCAGAGAGACGCTTCGCTACGCCCTGCTGATCGCCGGTGGATTCGGTATTTTTATCGCAATTCTGATTCAGTTTATCGCATCACCGGTCGTTGGACTGTTTACATCCGATCAGACTGTGATCGCATTTGGAAGCCAGTACATACGCGGTTATATTTTTGACTGCTTTTTTGCTGGGATCCATTTCTGCTTCAGCGGTTACTTCTGTGCTTACGGAAAATCCGGGATTTCCTTTTTCCACAACATCGTTGCGATCCTGTGCGTGCGAATCCCGGGAGCTTACCTGACCTCAAAATGGTTCCCACAGACCCTTTTCCCGATGGGGATCGCGACTGCCTGCGGTTCTTTGCTCTCAGCACTGATCTGCGTGGCGGCATTCGTCTGGCTAAAACAGCATAAAAGATTGCAGAATGTGCAGACAGCAGATAGCACAGTGAGAGTTTCAAAAAAGCATAGATCAGATGTAAGATAACATGTTGTTTATGAATGGCAGAAAGCAGGATAAGCATGGAAGAAGAAAAATTATTTCGCATTGGAGATGTGGCAAAAATGTTCCATATCAGCACCGGGACGCTTCGTCATTATGAGCGGATTGGGATTGTCGTCCCGGAGTTTATCGAGGAAAAAAGCAGTTACCGTTACTATGGTATCCGCCAGTTTGAGGTGCTCAATACGATCCGCTATCTGCGGGTGCTCGATATGCCGCTGGAGCAGATTGCAGATTTCCTCGCCAACCGCGACATTCAGGTGATCGAAGAAAAACTGCAAAATCAAAAAGAGATGATTCGGGAAAAGAAGCGTCAGCTGGAGGTCATAGAACGGAAAATCGACCACAGAATCCATCAGATCCAGGATGCGGCCTCATCGAAGCTGGATGAGATCCGCATGCAGCAGACCAAAGCCTGCCGGATCGTCTGGATCCGGGACAGCCTGAAGATCCATTCGCATCTGGATCTGGAATATGCGATCCGCCGTCTGGAAAAAGACCAGCCGGATTCTCTGACCTTCCTTGGAAAAGTGGGTGTTGGCATATCCGAAGAAAAGCTGAAAAACGGTCAACTGGATGCTTATGACCGGGTATTTCTGGTGCTGGATGAAGAAGAAAACTATCAGGGTGAAGTCGAGCAGCTGCCGGATACCCTGAGCGTATCGATCCGCTTCTGCGGCGGACATCAGGAGGCAGAAAAATATTATCGGAAACTTCTCTCCTATATCAAAGAACATCAGCTCAAAATCGCAGGATTCTCCAGAGAGATCACCCTCATCGACTATGGGATCACAAATGACACCGGAAAATTTGTGACCGAAATTCTGATTCCGGTATGTGAAAATTAGAAAAAATCAAGCCGCAAAATTACGCCTGTGAACGTGCAGCATGGTTTATGGCTTGTTCCTAAAAAACTATTTAGAAAAAAATCTAAATAGTGATTGACAACGGGAAAACAGAGTGATATATATAAAGTAATTAGAAAATTTTCTAAATAGCTGGAAAGGAGGCTAACGTGGGATTTGCAGAAACCTTCAAAGCTTTGTCTGACCCGGTACGGCGTGACATTCTGACATTGCTGAAAGAAGGAAGCATGTCAGCGGGAGATATCGCAGCACAGTTTGATATGACGGCAGCGACGATCTCCTATCACCTGAAGATCCTGAAAAAGTCAGGTCTGGTCTGCGAGACAAAGGAGAAAAATTATATTTACTATTCGCTTAACATTTCCGTGGTCGAGGAAGTGATGCTCTGGCTTGCAGAGCTGAAAGGAGAGAGTGAAGATGACGAAGAAAAATAAAAAGATCATTCTGATCACAAGCATGATTACGATTCTGCCGATTTTGGCGGGACTGATTTTATGGATCTGTCCGGCAGTTTCCCTGTTCTGTGCAGCTGCAATCTATGGTAATACCTTTGGAGTGGAATTTATGAAATCTTCCAGATTTGTGATCATACTTCTGGGACTTCTGTTTTTGCTCGTCGGCAACTATCTGCCGAAATGCCGCCAGAATTATACCGTTGGCATAAAGGTTCCGTGGACACTCGCCAGCGAAGCAAACTGGGATGCAACCCACAGGATGGCAGGAAAATTGTGGGTTGCAGGCGGCGTGTTGATTCTTCTGCTGGCCATTCAGCCGTGGATCCCAGCATTTCCGATAAGTCTGGTGCTCATACTTGCGGTCACATTTATTCCGATGATCTATTCCTTTGTATATTATCTGAGAAATGAAAAGTAATTTCACAGAGATTTTGTGAATTTATGGGAAAATCCTCCGATAAAGCCGTTTTTACGGTAATATCGGGGGATTTTTTGTCAGAGTGCGTTGACGAAATACAGGTGAAATCATATAATAAAAAGTAATACAAAGATGCCGAAAACAGCGTATAAACGAGGAATATAGATGAAAAACACAAAGAAAAAAGGATTTACTCTGACGGAGTTGATGGTCGTACTGGTGATCATTGCGATCATTGCGGCGATCGCAGTCCCTTTTTTTATAAAATACTGGAGGATTGCGGAGTTTCACCATCGAAGATCCGATCGAGTACGTGTATGAGAGTAAACAGTCCCTGATCCATCAAAGAGAAGTTGGCGAAGATATTACCGATTTTGCGTCTGCGATCCGCAGTGCCCAGCTCGCCGGAACCTTAAAAGGAATCGTCAGCCAGTGCCTGATCCCATGCGGCGGTGGAACAGCTCGCGTGGCAGCGACCGAACTTCTTGTCGGTACGGATGCCATCCTCAACCTCGTCCGCGAAGGAAAGGCACACCAGATCCCGGCAATGATGCAGACTGGAAGCAGCAGCGATATGCATACCCTGAATATGGATCTGTCCAGACTCGTGCGGCAGGGATTTATCACAAGAGACGATGCGATCGCTTATACCAACAATAAAGCAGAAGTGGGACAATATTTACAAAAAGATACATATTGAATATTTATAAAAACTTTTAACCTCGGTGTGATTTCGCCGCAAAGAAATTAAAAACCCCCGGAGTGCAGTCCGGGGGTTTTTGTTTGGTGCGCCTAGCGGCGCACGTTTCTAACGGGTTAAAGTCCCGAATCCGCCCGGTAGTGGGAAGGATATAGCCGAAGGCAAGGGTGTCCATCGTGAGATGGAATCTGAAGGAAGCTGGATGTGAGGAACATACTAACTCATGGGCAAATCTCTGGTCTGACGAACAGAAATCTCATATAAGGTTATGCATGAGGATAAGGCTGCCTACCAAGTCGAAGTCCAATAACTACACGGAATCATGCATGATAAATGAGGCAGATGGATGGAGAGGAAGAAACGTGTGGTACCTAGGGAGGTCTGTGCGGTACGCCTTGAAAGAGGTAACCACTGCATAAAGCAATGCTGAACGCACAGAAGTCAGCAGAGGTCATAGTAGCCGAGAGGTGAAGGACCGAATCAGTAGGAGTCTTGAGTATGACCGAGAAAGGAGGAATGACCGTCTATGGCAGAAAACATTGAAAACAATGGCTGTTCGCAAAGAGATAATGCGGAACATGAAGGGTATGTGAAAGCGTCTAGGTCATTCAATCGGATATGGAAAGAAAGAGACAGTGCACAGCCGAGACTTTTAGAAGCGATCCTGTATAAAGATAACTTTAACAGAGCGTATAAGAGAGTTAAGGCAAACAAGGGAGCACCAGGAATTGATGGCATGACCATTGAAGAGGCTCTTCCATATCTAAAGGAGCATCAACAAGAGATAACCGACCGCATTTATCGTGGAAAGTATACTCCGTCTCCAGTAAGACGAGTTGAGATTCCCAAACCAGATGGTGGTGTGCGAAAGCTTGGTATACCAACGGTGATAGACCGTACAATCCAACAGGCAATCACGCAAGAGTTAGTGCCAATCTATGAACCGCTGTTTGCAGATGGTAGCTTTGGCTATCGTCCGGGCAGAAGTGCGAAGGACGCAATACAAAAAGTGAAAGAGTATGCAGAACAAGGATACACATATGCAGTATCCTTAGATTTATCAAAATACTTCGACACACTGAACCATGAAATTCTCCTTAACTTACTCCGTAAGAATGTAAAGGACGAACGGGTGGTGCAGTTGATTAAGCGATATCTGAAAAGTGGGGTAATGGAGAACGGAGTAGTCATGGAAACAGAGGAAGGTTCGCCACAAGGAGGAAATCTATCCCCACTACTGGCGAATATCTATCTCAATGAGTTTGACCAGGAGTTTTTGAAGAGAGGAGTCCCATGCGTCAGATATGCAGATGACATCGTGCTCCTTGCGAAGAGCAAACGGGCATCGGAGAGACTTCTGGAAAGCAGTACGAAATACCTTGAAGAGAAACTGAAACTTACAGTCAACAGAAAGAAAAGCCGTACTGTCAGTGTGTTTGCAATCCGAAATTTTAAGTATCTAGGCTTTGCATTGGGAAGGAATGGAACGGGTATTTATGTTCGCGTTCATCCAAAGTCATGGAGAAAGTTTAAGTCGAGACTGAAAGAGTTGTCTTCCCGTAAACGATGTCAGTCAATCAAGCCAAGCCTTGAGAAAATCAAGATATATGCAAGAGGATGGCTGAACTATTACGGAATAGCAAGCATGAAGAACAACATCGAAGAGATCAACGGATGGCTCTACCACAGAATACGCATGTGTATATGGAAACAGTGGAAACTTCCAAAAACAAAGAAAAGAAATCTGATAAAGATGGGAGTACACGAATACTATGCGAATATGGCGGCAAACTGCCGAAGAGGACACTGGTATTGTGCGAATCTGACAACAGTTAAGAAAGCCATGACAAAAGAGAGACTGATAAACGGTGGCTTCTATGATTTAGCCACAGCCTATCAGTCCGTGCACGTCAACTATTGAAACCGCCGTGTACCGAACGGTACGCACGGTGGTGTGAGAGGACGGCGGTTAGTCACCGCCTCCTACTCGATTTGTGAACGAGTAATGGACGAATTCACAATGCCTTCTTTCTGTTGCAGTATAGCATATGTAGCTTTGAATTGCAACATTCTTTTTGAAAAATATATTATATTAATTTATCAACGTAACTCTTTGCATATGCTTATTATCATAACGAGAAAGCACAGGCTGCCTCCGATAATATTTGAGATTGGTTCTGCAAGGAATACGCCGTCTGTTCTCATATGAAATGCATACGGGAGCAGATAAGTCATAGGAATAACGATGATTACTTTACGGAGCAGGGAGAAGAAGATCGCCTGTTTCTTTTTGTTTAAGGATTTAAATATAGTCTGTCCGATGTATTGCAGAAGCATGAAAATAAACGCTCCGAAATACAGTTTCATGGCAGGGACGGCATCTGCCAGCAGACTCTTATCAGAACTGAAAATGCTGATCAGAAATTCCGGTGCAAGAATGATCGCAAGCCATGCCAGCAGTGTATAAATGAGTGCCATGATTCCCATGGTAACAGCTGCCTGTTTTACACGTTTGTAACGATGAGCACCATAATTGTAGCTGATAACAGGAGAAGAACCTTCCGTGATTGCATAGATTGGTGTCTCAACCAACTGACGCACGCTGGAGATGATTGTCATGACAGAAATATAGAGCGTTCCGCCGGTGACAGAAAGTACGTGATTGCAGCAGATTGTTACCAGGCTGTTCGTCAGCTGCATGATAAATCCGGCAGTTCCGAGGCTGATGATATTTTTCGCATATTTTGAAGAGGCACGGATTTCTTCTCTGTGCAGCAGACGAACCTTGTATTCTGCCTTGCAAAGCAGAAAATGAAGTACGAAAGCAGCCGACAAAATCTGTGAGATGACGGTTGCGATTGCAGCACCCCGGATTCCCATGCCGAACGCAAAAATAAAGATCGGATCAAGGATCAGGTTGGCAACAGCACCGATCACCACCGAGATCATACCGGTGGTCGCATATCCCTGGGCGTTGATAAAAGGATTCATGCCGGTCGCGACCATGGACGGAAACGTTCCGAGCAGATAGATCATCAGATAAGGACAGGCATAGCCAAAATTCTCACGGTCGGCACCAAACAGCGTGAGAATGGGTTTTGCAAAGATCAAACCGGTCAGCATCAGAAGGATTGAGCAGAGCGTTAGCATGGAAAATGAAGTATGCATGATCTGATAGGCATTTTCGTGATCACCCTTTCCACGTTCGATCGAAAAGAGCGGTGCACCGCCGCTTCCGAACAGGTTGCTGAAAGCAGTGATAATCACAATGATCGGAAAACAGAGTCCGACCGCTCCAAGAGCCGTTGTGCCGATATCCGGGATACGTGCAATATAGATGCGATCCACGATATTATAAAGCAGACTCAGAATCTGAGCGACCAGCATGGGCAGAGCCGCTTTTAAGATATTGTCGGTGATTTTTCCATTTTCAAAATCAATTTGTTTCAAAGTAAACAGTCCTTTCTTCGTTGGTGTTTCTGGTAGTTAAGTATAACATGAATCAGGCGAAATGGAAACGCCAGGTGTTTTGCTAAAATGCTTTCTGACAAAGAATATTAGTACATGTGCAAATAAACGAATTCCCCGAAAGGCACTTAAGCGAAAGTTTTTTCTTTCCAGTGGGAGAAACATAAATAGTTTCTTATTATTTATGTTGACTTTAATTATGCTTTTAAAATGTATTGAAATAATGAGAGCTATATGTTAATATAATTTCAAAGCATATTTCTTAACATTCTTGGCATCCTGCCATCTATATTTTCTAAATTCACATTTCAGAAATTCATGCTTTTCAATCAAACAAATCAATTTAAAAAGCAGGAGTTTCAAACTGTGAAAAAGAAAGAACAAACAGACAGTATGGTATCACACTTTTGTACACTCCTGCATAAGGAGGTACAGCCTATGGCTCAAAAAGAACGAGCAACTGTAAATCGTAATTATAAAGATACGGTATTTCGCATGTTGTTTTCTGACCGGAGAAATTTATTGTCACTTTATAATGCAATCAGTGGTGCTCATTACGATGATCCGGAAAAACTGGAGATTGTCACACTGGAAAATGCTATTTATATGGGAATGAAAAATGATCTTGCTTTTATCATTGACACAGAGTTATTTCTATATGAACACCAGTCAACTTACAATCCTAATATGCCATTGCGTGATTTATTCTATATTTCGAGTGAATATCAGAAACTGGTGGATAAGAAATCCCTTTATTCTTCCGTATTACAGAAAATACCTGCACCACAATTTATCGTATTTTACAATGGAACAGAAAAGAAAAAATAAAGCGGAGGTAATTGCGATGAGTATTTTTGAATATGACAAAGAAGAGGAAGAACGGAAACTGCGAAAAGCTGAGTACGAGGCCGGTGTTGAATCTGGCATTGCGGAAGGCAAACGACTTGCACAAAAAGAGGGTACGATTGCCCTTAGCAGACTTGGATTGCCTGTTGAACAAATTGCAATGGCACTGCAAGTAGATGTAGAACTTGCAAAACAATGGATTGGTGATAAATAGCAAATAAAAAGTGACCGAGCTCTTTAGAGCGAGAGATGCTTCTTGGCCGAGGATCAATCTGACGAGAACAGTAGCGACCACCGTTCCGATACCTACGGAATCGAGCTGACCGGAGAAACGCCGAGGTTCGATTTTACGGACATCGAAACACCGAGTGTCATAATAAAAAGCCCGGCGATGGCATGGCTGTCAACAAACGAAAAGTCAATGAGAAAATTTCTTGTTAAGCACATTTACACTTGATGAAAATGAGAAAATATGTTACTTTATTCAAACGTAAGTTTAAGCAAACTAACAAAAGATAGCCATGGAGGAAAAGGAATGAAGCGATGGAAAAAGAATTTGCTGGTATTGGCTCTGCTGAGTTTTGCGGTAATTTTTGCTAACGTTACACCAAAGTATCATACCGTTTCAGCAGCGTCCAAAACCACGCTCAATTACAAAAAGAAAACACTGAGAAAAGGCCAGACCTTAAAGCTTAAGGTAAAAGGCACAAAGAAAAAAGTGAAATGGAGCAGCTCGAAAAAGAAAGTTGCATCCGTTACTTCAAAAGGAAAGGTTACAGCAAAGAAAAAAGGAAATGCTGTGATTACTGCAAAAGTTGGCAGCAAAAAATATCGCTGCAAGATTAAAGTAGTTCTGCCAGAGAAGCCGGCAGTCGATAATAATAAAACACCGGAGACACCGGCAACGCCAAGTACACCGGAGACACCGGCAACTGAGACACCGGCAACGCCAAGTACACCGGAAACCGAAACACCGGCAACGGAAACAGAAGCTCCGAAAACAGTTCTGGTAAAGGAAGCTCAGACAAAAGTTCTTGATCTTGGATATGCACAGTATCTGGTGGTAGCTTTTGAAGAAGGTTACGATGTGGAAAACTGCAGCGTTGCGGTAGATGGTGTGGATATCACAGGGGCTATGACCAAAGTTACCGATGACGGAAGCATTGTGAAATGGGAGCTGACAGGCTTAAATCCTGCAAAACTGGTTGTTACCAAAAAAGATGACCAGAAAACACAGGAGGTTGTGCTCAGTGACAATGAAAATCCGGACAAACCGGTTGTAAAAGCACAGGAACCGATGTATTTCCTGACACATGCAGCCATCCCGACCTGGGATTATCATCTGACCAACTACGATGAAGAAGGAAATGCAAGGGTTACTCCGAAAAAAACAACCTTTGACCTGAAGGAAACTGCAAAAGAAGATGTGAAATATTATGCACCGGATGCAGAATTGAGCAAAAACGAAGATGCTGACAATCTGTACGGTGTGAGCGGAAACGTAGAAATCCTGTTCAACTACACAACACAGGAAGAAAAAGACTGGTTTGATACGATCGCAGACGAAGGTGCACTGGCACTGCTGTCAAACGATGAGAGCCTGAGCACGCTGAACGATCAGCTCGCTTATACAAAAGATACCACCGAACATGGTGGAAATGTAGTCGGAAGAATTACCATTCCGCTGGGACAGAGCAATTTCTATTCCAATGGACGTTACAAAGTACGCATCCGTTCCAATGGAAACAGAACCCTGATCGCATCCATCCATGTGGTAAATGCACAGACTCCGTCCATGAAGATTTCTGAGACAGGTGCGATCAAATCCGGACAGAATGTTCATTTCCAGGTAGAAAACATGGTATACGGCATCACCGTTCCGGTTGAGATGGTAACACTGAAAACCCCGTCAGGAGAAGTGAAAACACTGGAAAAAATCACAGACTGGTATCTGATCGGAAATACCTTTGTACTGTATAACGATGTAAATGCAGAAGGTGGAAGAAACAACATCGAACAGCCGGGTGTGTACACACTGACGGTATACTCAAATGGCTTTAAGACCATGAGCAAATCTTTCACTGTTGCAGGCAAAACAACAAAAGCTGCAAAAACAGCAAAGACTTATGATGTTGTGACAAGAGCGACTTCAGGCGGAAACTCCGGAAGCAGCAGCGACGGTGAAAGCGGAAACTCTGTTATGCCGGCAAATCTGGCATTTTCTGAGGATCTGATCTCCAATGCAAAGATCCTGACGGCACTGGATGTGAAGAATGCTTCGGCAAAAGCAGTTGCAGAACGCTGGGATAATCAGATCACAGCATGCGATGCCGTTTATGGCGAAGACGGAGTTGTATTCTACGATTATACAAGCTACTATGATGCTGTTCAGGAAGCAAAATTAAAAGGACAGTATCTCTCTTTTGAAGATTATGTTGCAGATGAAAATGCAGTTACTACAGAAAACCGTCCATACGCAGTTAAGGTGGTTCTGGAAGATGGTCTGCTTGGAGAAACACAGTACAACGGATCTTACAAAGGAAAAGAAGCACCGGTCCTGACACTGGATGCGGATGCAGAATTTGTTGCAGAAGGCAGAGATCTTGTACTGACAGGCCAGGATGCAAGAACAGCAGAATACTTTGAGAAAATTACCGGAATTTATGTGAATCAGAGCTGGAAAGAACTGACAGAAGATCAGTACAGCGTAGAGGACGGCAAACTGGTGATCAAAGATTCTGTTCTGACACTGGGAACAAATACCGTAGAGATCAAAGCAGAAGGATTCAAAAACAATACACTTTCGGTTGAGTATAAGAAAGTTCTGGAAGAGAATTTAAGTCTTGTTTCTGACAAAGAACAGTACAACAGAGGCGAGAATGTGGTTCTGACCGTAAATGGTTCCGAAGGCGATTTCCTGAAGAACTTAAATGCAGTCAAAGTAGATGGAAAAAACATTTATGCAAAAGGTGTTGCAGGATCTGATTATTACTATGAAGCAGCAGAAGATCTGAAATCCATCACTATTTACGATAACGGAAACCTGTTCAACCAGAACAAAGCATATACCCTGACTCTGGAAGCAGAATATTATGAAGCTCTGGAAACAGAGATCACCGTACAGGGTGAAGAAAAAGATGTTCCGGCATCAGAGCCTATGATCAGCAAAGACGAAGACGGCCAGACTTATCTGGTATCCTTTGGAACACAGACAAACTTTGTAGGCTGGAAAAATAAAGTAACCTCGATCACTGTAAATGGAACAGCCTATACAGAAGCAGGCTGGTTTGGCATGTCAGAGAATCAGTTTAAATGGGAAACAGACGGATACGGAAATCAGGTCCTGAAACTGAAAGTGGACAGCGAATTTGATGAAAATGCCGACAATACCTTTACGATCAAAGCAGAAGGCTATAAAGATCTGGCACTGCCGCTGGTTGTAAATGTGATCAAAAAACTGACACCGCCACAGGCGGTTTCCTGCCAGAAAACTATCTTCTCAGATTACTATATCGTTTCCTTTGGCTATGGTTCTGAAATCGAACAGTGGCAGAATCAGATCACAGGCATAAAAGTAAACGGAACAGAGTATAGCCTGGTAACTTCTTCCTTCAGCGTAGGTGATACGACAACCTACTGTCTGCTGAAAAACGATGGTCAGATTTATGTTGGAACAAATGCAGTTGCAGATGGAGAAAATACCATTGAGATTTCCGCAGAAGGATATGAAGACTGTACCGTCACCTTTACTAAATAAGAAGTTGTCGGTGACTTCCTGGCAGGTGTAAGAAATTGAAATCCTGAGCATTTTATCAGGAGGCTGTCAGCGAAAAAACAGCAGAGCATGTGCAAATGAACGAATTCCCAAATTGTCATTAGACAGTTTGGGAATTTTGTGGTTAAAAAAATCCTTCCTGATATAATAAAAGTAACTCAGAAAACGGGAAGAAAAATCAGGAAAACAGAAAATATGTCAGGAGGGATTTGTTATGAAAAAACAAAAAGGCGGTTTTCAAAAAATAATCGGTTTTTCAATGGTATGCTGTATGTTGACCAATCTGGCAGTGCCGGTTTCTTTTGCGGAAGAAACAAAAAAAGAACCAACGTATGTGCGGATGGATCATCCACTGAAGGAAGAAAATAACTGGGATATTTCAGATGAGCTGATCATGCCGGGCGAAGCATTTTACACCGTTCCGAAATTTGAAGTAACGTATGACCATGGTTATTACGGGCAGACAGTTACGAACCTGTGCCTGAAACACGTTTCCCTGATACGCTGAAGGTGGAGCTGAGCCTCCCCATTGAACTGGACAGCGCGTGACGGTGTTCTGCCGCCGGGCAGAGGAAATCACCCCTGCTACTAGTGCCAAAGAAACAGGATAAATTAGCCCATGATGAAATTACCGGTACAGTGTGAGTGTCATACTCATACTGTACCGGTGTTTTTTTCGTAAAAACTGTGCGGTACTGTCCATGGCATTTGTGTTACTTTCCCAGACTTATCTGCTATCCTTTGGAACACCGACAGACTTTGCAGGCTGGAAAAATACAAAAAGTCCTGCTATCAGGTAAAATACTAGCCGTTTGGCTAGTTCTCATAATATGCGACAGATGGTACAATAAAAAAGAAAGTTTTAGATCGACAGTAACAGGAGAAAATATGAAAAAAAACAAAAAGACAAAGAAAGTGATTGCCTGCTTACTGATGTTGGTTCTTGTGACCGCGGCAGTGGCACTGGCAGAATATGCAATGCTCAGTCGAAGTTATGAAGAAAATCGAAAACTTCGCATTTCTCAGGAAAACAATGGACAAGGGGAGATTTGGGAAGCGGAGGAAGACAAAGAAAACGAGAGCCTGGACGGGATCAAAGTGCATGGACAGCTTTCTGTGAAAGGAACACAGCTTACGGATGCTTCCGGGAATCTGGTACAGCTTCGGGGAATGAGCAGCCATGGGATTTTATGGTATCCGGAGTACAGTAATTATGCATCTTTTTGTGAGACAAAAAAATATGGGGCAAACATGTTTCGCATTGCCATGTATGCCGATGATGTGAATGAAGGTTATGTTCAGCAGCCGACATTGAGTAAAAAGCTGGTCTGTCAGGCGATTGAAAATGCACTGGCAGCTGACATGTACGTGATCGTGGACTGGCATACGCTGAAAGAGGAAAATCCATTGAAGAATGTTTCACAGGCAAAAGAATTTTTTGAAGAAATTTCGACACGCTATGCGAAAGAGCCGGGGGTTCTTTATGAGATCTGCAATGAACCAAATGGTGACACCACCTGGGAAGAGATTCGAGATTATGCAGAACAGGTGATCCCGGTGATCCGTCAACATGCCCCGGATGCCGTGATACTGGTCGGAACGCCGGATTACAGTTATTCCATTACAAAAGTAGAGCCGCTTTCTTATGAGAATCTAATGTACAGTTATCATTTTTATGCAGGTCAGTATGACGATGCATACAAAAATATGATAGAGGACACTCAGAGAAAAGGGATTCCGGTTTTTGTGACAGAATGGGGGATCAATGAAGAACAGGGCGGTGAAGCTGCACTGACACAGGGAAAGGCATTTGCAGAATATCTGAATGAAAAGAAAATCAGCTTTGCAGCATGGTCTCTGTGCAATAAAGAGGAGACATTTTCTGCACTTCGCCCGGAGTGTGGAACATACAGAGACTGGGAGGAGAAAGATTTCACAGAAGTTGGCAGGATTTTGTTTGAAGCCTTGAAAGGGTAAAAAACAATGGGTGAAACGATGAGAAAAGAAAAAAAGGGAAAAAGAAAAAAGGGAAAAGAAGCAAAAAGTACAGGATGGAACAAATTTTTTGTTGTTTTGACGATGATTTTTACACTGAATTATCTTGTATGGCGGATCTTTTTTACCATGCCGCAGCAGCATGGCAAATGGTCGGTTGTCATGTGGGCGATTCTGCTTGTGGCAGAATGTGCTGGTCTGCTTGAGATGGCGGTACATTTCTACAATATGTATAACTATGATCAGATGGATCTTGCGATGCCGAAGATGGCAAAAGCAGATTTCCCGGAAGTGGATGTGTTTGTGCCGACGGTAAATGAAGAGAGTAGTCTGCTGGAGAAAACACTGTATGCCTGTAAGCGGATGGAATATCCGAAGAAAGAAAAAGTACATATCTATTTATGCGATGACGGTAATCGGGCAGAGATCCGAGAACTGGCAAAAAGACTGGGTGTTTTTTATCTGGCACGGGAAGAACACAAGGATGCCAAAGCAGGAAATCTCAATTATGCACTGACACATTCAAATGCACCTTATATTGCTGTGTTTGATGCTGATATGATACCAAAAAAAGATTTCCTGATGAAAACCATCCCATGGTTCACAAAGGAAGAAACCGGATTTGTACAGACACCGCAGAATTTCTATCATCCGGATCTTTTCCAGTATAACCTTTATGCACAGGACAAGATCCCAAATGAACAGGATTACTTTTACCGGGTGGTTCAGATTGCAAAAAATAAATCAAACAGTGTGATCTTTGGAGGATCAAATGCAGTTCTCTCCAGAAAGGCACTTAAAGAGATCGGAGGGTTTGTCACAGGGGTTGTGACAGAGGATTTTGCGACTGGAATTGAGATTGAAAAAAAGGGATATCGCGGAATAGCCATACCGGATGTACTAGCAAGCGGAATGCCTCCGGCAACGTTTAAGGAACTGATCGGACAGAGAAGAAGGTGGGCAAAAGGCTGTATTCAGTCCGGAAGAAAAACGAGATTTCTATTTTCCGGTTCCCTGGATTTCTGGCAGAAGATCAACTATCTGACGGCGATCAGTTACTGGTACACACCGTTGAAACGGCTGATCTATTTTCTTGCACCGCTGTTATTTGCCTTTTTTGGCATTATGATCGTAAAATGCAGATTTTATCAGATCTTTTTATTCTGGATGCCGATGTATGTAACAGGAAATATCTGTATGAGGCGTTTTTCGAGAAATATCCGTACGACAAAATGGACGGATGTTTATGAGACGGTATTTGCACCGTGGCTTCTGCCAACGATTCTGCTGGCCGGTATCCGTAAAAAAGGAACATTTCGTATCACGGATAAAAAAACGGAACAGGGGAAAAACAGTTCGGTTGGATATGCACTGCCTTATCTGGCAGGCGTGCTGCTTTGCATGATCGCGATCGTCCGGCTGGCAGGGCTTTCAGCGAGAGAGCAGACACTTACATACAGTGTGATTCTTTTCTGGCTCTGCCTGAATCTATATTTTCAGCTGCTGGCATGTTATGTGGCGGTCGGAAGAGAAAGAAAAGCAGATTATACTATGCAGGCACTTACTATGCAGGGTTCTCTGAAAGGAGAAAAGGAAATCTGCACAGTCACATGTGAAGGATTTTCCGATACGACAGTCTTGCTGAAAAGAAAAGGCGGTATAAGAGAGCAGAAAGGGGAACTGATCCTTGGAAGAAGCAATCTGGTATTGCCGGTCTTCAAGAAAGAAACACCTGGAGAGCAACAAGAATCAGAACTGACAGAAGAAAGGGCATATATCTTTGAAATAGATCCATCCAGGTGGCAGGAAGAACAGAAAAAAAGTTATCTGGAATTTTTGTATGACCGTACACCTTTGCTGCCGCAGCAGTTACAGCGAAAGGGATATCTGGATGAAAGTGTTACCGCTCTTTTTTATCATCTTACGGAGGAATAAATCATCCGAAAATAGCATGTTTTTGGAGATTTAGATAAAACAAAATGAAAAAGGAAAGGAGAAATGCATATGAAAAAAACAGTATGCAGTATGCTAGGGACTTTTGTGCTTGTCTGCCTGCTTGTGATTTTTCCGGTACGCGTGTGGGCGGCAGAAGTTACGGACAGTGAAAAAGGTATTACCTATGAGCTGACGCAGCAGACGGACGGAAGTTACAGCGTGACAGTTACCGTAAACCAGGATCAGACGGAACTTGTGATCCCATCTTCCGTTGTTGGAGAGGACGGGACCGTCTATTCGATCCAGAGAGTGGAAGAAATCTCATGGAAACCGGAAGAAATGAATATTCAGAAGCTTACATTCGCAGATGGAATCAAAACCATAGTGAGGAGTGCGATGTCGGATTTTGTTTCAACCGAAAATCTGACGGTACAGTTTCCGGATACACTGGAAGATGTAGAGGATGGCTTTGTTATCAGATGTGATGCAAATCTGACTGAGAGGATAGTACCGAAGTGGCTTCAGGATATGACACCGGAAGATGGTGTGGTCTATGCAGGAAAAGTGGCAATCTACATACCGGGAAGCGGTCAGATCACACTGAAAGAAGGCTGCACAAAGGTTGCACATTATGCGGCACTGAACAATGCTGGAATTACAGGAATTTATATTCCGGATTCCGTAGGACAGATCGGCGGCGGAGCATTTGGCGGATGTAGCAGTCTTGCCAGTGTGGAATTTGCAGAAAATGCACAGATCACAGATCTGGACTGGAGAGCGTTCTGGGACTGTACTGCTTTAACAGAGATTTCCATTCCGGACAGTCTGACCAGAATCGGAACAGAGACGTTTTCCGGATGTACTTCTCTTAGTAAAATTGCGATTTCAGAAAACAGTCGGCTTTCTCAGGTGGAATATGCAGCGTTTGGATATTATCCTTATCCGTACAGATATATAGATTTGAGTGATATGGTGTTGAGAAATCCACCGGTACTGTCTGGCAGTACAGGAAGAGAGGATGCAGGAGTGCCGATCACAGAGATTTATCTGCCGGCATCTGCCCTAAAACCATATAATTCCGGGAAGGATAAGGCAGCAGGAATCTTTGCCGGATCCCGGACACTCAAAAAGGTGACGATTGGTGCGGCGGGAACGGAAAAAATGCAGCTTCCTTATGAAGCATTTACGAATTGTGTGAATCTGGAAACGGTCGATTTAGGCGGAAATGTATCTAAAATTGGTATGGCTGCATTCTTTGGCTGTACATCCCTGAAACAGATTGATCTGTCAGGCATAGATAGCATTGAGTGCTGTGCTTTTGCAAAATCAGGTCTTACGGAAGTGACTATCCCGGAGACGACAACAGAAATTGGAAGCTTTGCATTTTTAGGATGTACCGGACTTGAGACCATGACGATTTTGACGGATCAGACAGGAAGCTATGGTGGAGAGTCGCTGATGAGTATCCTTGGACTGACTGCTTATGTTTCGAGCAGAAATATTCATTCGTCATCTGTACAGAATTCTACGCCGATTCGAAGCAATGCAGAATTCAGGAGTCTCTATCCGAAACACACCGCACTTAAGACCTTAAACATTGGGATCAAAGACGGAAAGACGGTTTTTGATCAGAAATCAAATTTTGCGGCCTATATTCCTTCTCTGGAAAAGGTGACGCTTCCGGAAGGGATGACGCAGATTCCAGATCAGGCTTTTCATATGTGTTTCAGTCTGAAGAGTATTGATATTCCGACCAGTGTAAAGAGTATTGGATATCAGGCATTTCAGTTTGACGTTGGGCTTGATGTAGATTTTTCAAAACTGACCAATCTGGAAAGTATAGGTCAAGGGGCTTTTCAGATCATTGGAAATCAGGGCGGAGGCAGTGATTCTACAAGATACACCGATTTGATCACAAATGGCGGAATTTCAAACATTATTCTTCCGTCTTCTCTGAAGAGTATTGGTTATCATGCATTTTTTGGTCAGCGTAATGCGAAAAAGATTGTAATACCAGAGAGTGTGAGCAGTGTTGGAATGGGTTCTTTCCAGATGATTCCATCCATGGAGGAGCTGGAAGTTTATGCAACGGTAAATGCACTGGGAAGTGGTTACTTTAATGAAATATTCTGGAATGAAAGGAGCAAATCCTTACAGAAAATTATTCTGGGTGAACATTATTCTTCTACAGGCACAGCGAACGGATATGATCTGTTTTATGCTCTGTCAGCGAGTCAGGTGGAGATGAGACTGAACAATCTGAAGGCGATCGGAAGGGGAATGTTCCGTAATATGGAAAATCTTACGTCTTTTGATATCCCGGCGACGGTAACGGAAATTGACCAGGCAGCGTTTATGGGAACAAAATCACTGAAGACGATGACCATTCCGGAAAAAGTAGAGACTATGGATGTTGAAGTATTCCGCAACAGCGGTGTAAGAGAAGTAAAAATCTACAATAAGGATATGCTGTTCAAGGAACCGGTTGATGGGACAGCAGAAGACAGCAGCAGTACGTTTGATGAGACGACGCAGACAAAAGTTCGTCTCAAAAGCGGAGAAACACTGGAGACTTACCTTGCCATTCCAAAGAATGTGACGATTTATGGCTACAGCGGTTCTACCGCAGAAGCATATGCAAAGAAAAACGGAAATCCGTTTGTAGCTTTTGATTCAGCTGGAAAACAGAAAGTTATCGTCAGTGTGACTGCACGTACAACCGAAAATAAAGAAGTTGCCGTAGATTTAACCGGACTTGGAGAATATGAACAGGGCAGTGATGTGACGGTTACCGCAAAAAGTGCAGACGGATATCGTTTCGTTGGATGGTATCAGATGGTGGGAAATAACTACAGCGGCGAGTGCCTGTCAAACAAGCTTTCTTATACTTTCAGTGCGACCGAAAATACAGATCTCGCAGCAGTCTACGAAGCTTATGGTACAGTTCGCATCAACATTGACGGAGGAAGAAATTTTAAAATCAATGGAAAATCCTATACTTCTGACAATATAGCAGATTATTCCGTTGCATCGACTGTGACAGCAGAAGCACTGGAAGACGAGTTCGCATATTGGGTAAATGAATATGGCATGATCGTAAGCCGCGATCGTAAATACAGCTTTACGGTAACGACGGCAGCAACCCTCCGTGCTGTTTATAATACCAGGGCGGAAGATAAAATAACGGTTATTTTTGAGAGCTATTATGGACAGGTTATTCTGAGAACGCAGATTGCGGAAGGAGAAATCGATACGATCCAGATTCCTTCCGGTCCGACACGAATCGGTTATACTTTTAAGGAATGGTCGGCAGGAGCAGAACAGATCAGAGCAGCACTGAAAGCAGGAGAATCTGTGATCACAATAAAACCGGTATACGAGTCTGTCCGTGAAAGGTGCGAAATCAAAGTCATAAACGGAAGCGGAAGCGGAACTTACTATATAAATGATAAAGTGACCATTGTTGCAGACGAACCGAAAGAAGGCTATAAATTCTCACACTGGAAGGAAGTTGGAGGAGCAGGTGCGATCTTAAGTTACAACAAAACGTACCAGTTCTTTGCGGGAAGTATATCTGAGATAGAAGCTGTTTATGTGGAAGACAGTGAAGCAGTGGAGGCGAAGGCAACTACTTTCATTGAAAGTATGTATGTTGATGATACAAACGATAAAATTTCCTTTGTTTCCATGAGTACTGTCCCGGAAGGATGCAAGATCATCAAAGCAGGTATTGTTGCTACATCCGATCCGAAGGTAGGAGATAACGTAAATGCTTCCAATGCGGAGTATGTAAGAGGCAATGCATGGAGCGGAAATGCTTACCGTTATACCTGGACGAAGAAAGATTACAGTCAGAACCCAATCTGGTATGTAAGGGGATATCTTGTGTATGAAGATTCGCAGGGCAATGTAAATACCATTTACAGCGATGAGGCCTATTCTACAAACAGAAGCTGATGTATGATGAAGGAGGTTGATCTGTATGAAAAAAAATTATGAGATGCCGGAAATCGAGTTTATCCAGCTGAATATTCTGGATATCATTGCAACAAGCACTCAAGATACAGAAGAGCTTGGTGAGGGCGGAAACGAAGACTGACCATGCAAAGAATGGAGAAAACAGATGAAAAAGAGAACAGGAATGTTTATAGTTCTGCTTTTCCTTTTGCTTTTGCCGTTTTCCGTATCAGCAGCTGATCAGGAAACTTATTCTTCCGGACATTTTTACTATCATGCATATCCGGGATATGTCTCCATCTCAGGATATCTGGGAACGGAGACGGAAGTGGAGATTCCATCGAGTCTGGCCGGAAAGCCGGTGTCGGAGATTGAAGACCATGCATTTGACGGGTGTGGCAGTGTAAAACAGATCACAATACCGGATACTGTGACTAAAATCGGGGTGGATGCTTTTAAGGGGGCAGAAGCTCTGGAAAAGATCATCAGCAACACGAAGGACGTTTCGATTGTGGCAGAAGAAAAAGTAACGATAGAAACAGATTACGCTGCTGATGGAAGTGATGAAATCCCTTCCGCTGTGGGAGTCACCCCCCAAAGTACCAAAAAAGAACAGATGGGTGTTGGTGACGGAGGATATGAAGAGGACGGAAGCGAAGAAAACGAGCGTACAGAAGAACGTATGCAGACAGAAGGCATAAGTCAGACAGAAGAATCCGTGCAGACGCAAGAAAGTATCCGGACGGAAGAATCTGTTCAGGCAAGGGAAAGTATCCAGATGGAAGGATCAGTTCCGGCAGAACAGGGTATCCAGATGGAAAAAGCGGTTCAGACGGAGCAGGATATGAAGGAACAGAAATCAGGAAATCAAAAATCAGAACCTGAAACAGATCATGCAGCCGGATGGATTTTGGCAGTCATCAGTGTGGCAGCCGTGTGCACAGGGGGTATTTTGTATCTGAGAAAGAGAAATATAGATCATATAGAATGATGTGGGTGTCAAAAGTCCCCAATTATGATGCCTACGGATTGTTCCGTGCGTTGCACTCCCACAATCCTCCCCAGTATTCGCATATCGTGGGATTATCATCCCACTTTTATGCTCATATCGGGGCGGGTCTCAAGGTCTTTCATCCACCTATGAGCAAGCTCATGTGGATTTAGACCTTTTGACCCTGGCATCATAGAATAACGCAGGAATTCCCAAATTGTCACTGGACAGTTTGGGAATTTTGTGGTTTAAAAAATCTTTCCTGATATAATAAAAGCAACTCAGAAAACGGGCAGAAAAATCAGAAAAACAGAAAATATGTCAGGAGGGATTTATTGTGAAAAACAAAAAGGAAGTTTTCAAAAAAATAATCGGTTTTTCAATGGCATGCTGTATGCTGACCAATCTGGCAGTGCCGGTTTCTTTTGCGGAAGAAACAAAAAAAGAGCCAACGTATATGCGGATGGACCATCCACTGAAGGAAGAAAATAACTGGGATATTTCAAATGAGCTGATCATGCCTGGCGAAGCATTTTACACCGTTCCGAAATTTGAAGTAACGTATGACCATGGTTATTACGGGCAGACAGTTACGAACCTGTACCTGAAACACGTTTCCCTGATACTTGGGGAAGAACCAAGACTTTATGACAGTAAACTGATACGGAACAAAGTGGATCTTGCCGGACTGACGGCGGATCGGACAAACACGTATAATGTCTGGACAACACAGACGGAGCTCTGGAAGAAGAGTCTGGAAAGTGCAGAGATGGGTGAAGATACACAGAAGCAGCTTAAAGCGTTTCAGGAAGGCGAGAGCACAGAGAATGCGGGTTACACAAACAATACAAACACCCCAATTGTTTTGGAACAAGTGCGTACAGGAGCTACCGAACATGAAGGAACCATTTATGGTGGTGAATATAGCAGTACACCGATGATTGTCGGGTATACCACGCATAATTCAAACTGTACGATCCGATTCTATGAACCGTATTATACTATATCCTACAAAGAACTTTCAGAAGAAGAACAGGAAGGCATGCCGGATCGTTATTATGTGCAGAGGGAAAAACAGGAACTGATTTTAAAAACACCGGTTCGTGCAGGGTGTCATCTGACTGGCTGGAGCGGTATGGCTTTTGTGGATGAAAAAGTGGAAGAGGGAAGAACCATATTCTCCTTTGACTGGGAACACAATATGATTCATGCAAATTTAGGTGATCAGACAGTGACACCGAGATATGACAGCGGAAAAACAATTACATTTAACGCAAATGGCGGAAGTATTGAGGGAAAAGAGTCTGTCATTTATGAATTGCATATGGACAGTAAAAACTTTTTTGATATTGCAGATCACATTCCGCAGCAGGAGGGATATCAGTTTGTCGGATGGTGTCTGAAACCGGATGACTTAGATGGCAGTCTGGTCAAACATACGGAAAACTATGACTGGGTTCCAAAGTACCGGGATGATATCCAGGTTTATGCAAAATGGAAAGAAAAACCGAAGGAAACAGAAACGGAAAAAGAAACAAAAACAGAAGAGGAAACAGAGAACAAAGAACAGATACCGGATGTAAATTCGAAGGATGGTCAGAAACTTTCCGGTATTTCCATCAAAAAACTGACAGCCGGAAAGAAAAAATTTACAGTAAAATGGAAAAAAGCAAAGAAATCGGAGTCTGTTTCCGGTTATCAGATCCAGTATTCAACGGATAAAAAGTTTAAAAAGAATGTCAGAACAAAGAAGTGTGGAAAGAAAAAGAATTCGCTTACGGTGTCGAAACTGAAAGCAAAAAAGAAGTACTATGTGAGAATGCGGAAATTCCGGAATGTAAAAAAAGATGGAAAGAAAAGCAGGATTTACGGTTCCTTTAGTAAAGTAAAAAAAGTAAAAGTCAGGTAGATCAAAAATTCCCGCCATCCGGTCAGGATGGGCGGGAATTTTTGCATCTGAAAAAAAGTAAAATTAGGAATTGACCCCGGAAATATATCTTTGTAAAATAAGAAAGAAACATGGAATATATGTAAAATTTAAGGAGGCTGTTTGTTTTATGAAAGCAACAAATGAGAAAAAGTCAGAAGGTTATTCTTCACCGTATGATTTTGAGGGAAGAATTCCACTTTCTCAGGCAATTCCACTGGGGCTTCAGCATGTCATGGCAATGTTTATCGGAAACTTGACACCGCTGATCATCGTGATGGGAGTTTGTGGACTGACCGCAGATGCAGGATTTGGCGAACTTCGTACGGCATTGCTCCAGAATGCAATGATCATCGCCGGAGTTGTTACACTGGTTCAGATGTTTTCCATCGGTCCGGTCGGAGGAAAAGTGCCGATCGTTATGGGAACGTCATCCGGATTTCTCGGAGTTCTGAACAATACCGTGGCAGCATGCGGCGGCGGTATTCTTGCTTATGGTGCGATTATGGGAGCCTGTATTGTCGGCGGTATTTTCGAGAGTGTTCTCGGAGCATTTTTGAAACCGCTTCGTAAATTTTTCCCGCCGATCGTTACCGGATCGGTTGTTATTGCAATCGGATTATCACTGCTTGGTGTTGGTATCAACTATTTCTGCGGAGGAAGCGGCAAAGCGGACTATGGTTCACTTCCGAATCTGTTTCTGGGATTTGTAGTACTGGTTGTAATTGTACTGCTGAAACATTTCGCACCGCAGAAAAGTATCCTTTCTTCGTCTGCAATCCTGTTTGGTATTCTGGCAGGATATGTTGTGGCGATCATTATGACACTTACGCTTCCGCACACCGGTATCGATGCAGATGGTGTTCAGTATACTTACTCCTGGGTTGTTGATTTTGCCCAGGTAAAAAATGCAGCGTGGATCGCTGTGCCGAGCTTTATCGGTTTTGGTGCTTTATCTGATGTAAAGATCACATTCCAGGCAAGTGCGATCATCCCGATCGGCATCATGTTTATCGTAACGGCGATTGAGACAGTCGGTGATATTTCGGCCTGTATCGAGGGCGGTATGGATCGTGAAGCAACCGATTCTGAGCTGTCCGGCGGTGTGATCTGTGACGGACTTGGATCTGCTTTTGCAGCACTGTTCGGTGTACTGCCGAATACTTCATTCTCGCAGAATGTGGGACTGGTTTCTCTGACAAAAGTTGTCAACCGTTTTGCAATCTCCATGGGAGCGATTTTCCTGATCCTGTGTGGATTCTGCCCGAAGATCGGTGCACTGATGTCCATCATGCCGCAGTCGGTTCTCGGAGGGGCAGCCGTTATGATGTTCGCATCGATTCTGATTTCCGGTATCCAGCTGATCACAAAGCATCCGATCGGCAGCCGTGAGATTACGATTATTTCCGTAGCGATCGGTCTTGGATATGGTCTTGGAGCAACCACAGGGGCAACCGCTCATCTGCCGTATTATGTACAGCTGATCTTTGGCGGTTCCGGAATCGTACCATGTTCTCTGGCAGCGATCATTTTAAATATCGTTCTGCCGAAAGAATCCAAACCGGTTCGTGAAATGTGGGAACTGGAAGATAAATAAATGAAAAAAATCATATCAGTCATCGGAGCGGGCGGAAAGACGACCCTGATCCATCGACTGGCAGAAGAATATCAAAGGAAAGGAAATGCTGTGCTGGTGACGACGACAACGCATATGTTCGCAGAGCCGGGCACAGACCTCTCCGGCGATGCTTTTTCTATACGGGAGAAATTACAGAGAGATCACTATTGTATGGCGGGCATACAATGCTCCGAAAATCCGCAGAAAATGCAGGCACTTCCGGAGCATACACTAAGAGAATTGCTGCATTACGCGGATATTGTTCTGATAGAAGCGGACGGAGCGAAACATCATTCTCTGAAATATCCTTCCGGGGCAGAACCGGTGATTTTTTCGGGAACGACGGATCTTTATCTCGTGCTTGGAACGTGGGATATTGGGAAACCCTGTAAGAAGGTAATCTTTCGCTTTGATGAGATGCAGAAAGAAGAGCTTATCCGGGATGATATGGAGCTGCCAAAAAGAAAGATTCTGCCGGAAGAAGCAGTGACAGAAGAGCATATCCGCAGAATCTTAAGGGCGTATCGGTACAGGCTGAAAGAAATCGGGTATAATGAGAAAATAACTTGTCTGTTTTCAAAGCAAGATGGGGAAAACATTCGATTCTGTCAGGCAGATACCGACAGATCTGACCGCCAGAGGCATTCTTGAAACCGGGTTTTTCGAAAGTCTGAGCGGAACAAATGGAGGCAATTAACAGTTAAACATAAATTATAAAATTATATAAGTATATGTTGAGTTTTATAAGATATTAGAGTAGAATATT